>Ga0208147_1000225_pt1 | contig 20913 bp, 41 predicted proteins | sample DEB3_08_DNA_FD_184520 | JGI IMG/M metagenome (GOLD analysis project Ga0208147, IMG submission 184520) | Aqueous microbial communities from the Delaware River and Bay under freshwater to marine salinity gradient to study organic matter... | ecosystem: Environmental > Aquatic > Marine > Coastal ... | reverse complement strand
GCGGGTCTAATATTGCCGGTGGATATTTGGACTATCCTGTGGCGATTCTGAGCCTTGAGGAGTATGAGGGCATTGGTATCAAGTCCCTGAATGGGCCTTGGGCGAAAGCTGTCTACTACCAACCGTCCGAGATTCTGGGAACGGTGTACTGTTATCCCAATCCTTCCCAGGGCGAGTTGCATCTGTTCACGCAGACGATCTTCCGCAACTTCCAAACCCTGACGGACGATATTCAATTCCCGCAAGGGTATGACATGGCTCTACGCTGGTGTCTTGCCGAGCGTCTGATGCCCATGTACGGGAAAACCAACACCACCCAGATTGCCATGATCAACGGCTTGGCGGCTCAGTCCAAGGCCACGATTAAGCGGATCAATATGCAGCCTCCCAAGGTTGCGCGTTATCCTGATTCGCTTATGATGGGTCGGGCTAAAGACGCTGGGTTTATCATGGATGGCGGATTCCGCTGATTTAGATAATGCGAGGATTTAGCTAAATGGACTTTGGTTTTGTCGGACTATCCTATACGTCGCCCTCGATCTACCAGGACGATCAGGAGGCCATCAATTTCTTTGCTGAAATCGACCCTACCAAAGCGCAGGGCGAGAGGGGCGTTGTCGCCCTATATCCGACTCCTGGCCTTGAGACTCAAGTAACGCTGGACGTTGATACCCCCATTCGTGGGATGTTTACCATGTCCGGTGGCGACTATTTTGTCGCTGTGTCTGGATCATCTCTGTACAAAGTCAACACCAGCATGGTTGCCACAAAAGTGGGCACTTTGACGACTTCTACGGGGCCGGTGTCTATCTCTGACAACCAGACTTCTACGGGTCTAATCGCCTTCCTAGCTGATGGCGTGAACCGCTATACCTACAACTTTGGAACCAATACCTTCACGACTCTGCCCTCAACGGATGGTCCTTGGCAGGGCGCAAACGTGGTGGATTCGGTTGACGGATATAACATCTACAACCAGCCTGGAACCTACAACTGGGCGGTTACTGACCTTAACTCTGGTCTAAGTACTAATGCGTACTACGGCTCTGCCAACGGCTATCCTGATGACATTGTGAGCCTGATTGTTGACCGCCGGCAGGTTTATCTGCTCAAGGAAGTCACCACGGAAGTCTGGACAGATGTGGGTAATCTTATTACTGGATTGACAGGGTTCCCCTTCCAGCGTGTGCCGGGAACATTGATGCAGTCCGGTTGTGGTGCTCCGTTCTCAGTGGCTCGATTTGGTGAATCTTTTGCTTTGGTTGCCAAAGATACCCGAGGCGATGCAACCATCGAAATGATGGATGGGTACTCTTTCAAGCGCATTTCTACCCATGCCGTGGAGCAATCCCTGTTGGGTCAGGTCACCAGCGATGCGATTGCCTACACCTATCAGATTGAAGGCCACGAAATGTATGTGGTCACTTTTCCGTCAATCGGAAATGGCCTCACATGGGTTTATGACCTCACCACGCAATCCTGGCATAAGTGGTTGTATTGGAACTCCCAAACTGCCCAATATGAGCGTCATCGGTCTAATTGTGGGTGCTTCTTCCAACAGATGTATCTGGTCGGTGACTACGAAAACGGCAAGATTTACAGCCTGGAGAATGAGCAGTACACGGACAACGGTGAAACGATCCGCAGATTGCGCCGAGCCAAGCACCTGACGACAGACTTACAGAGACAGTTTTTCGAGTCTTTCCAGATTCAATTCCAGCCTGGTGTTGGATTGAACTTGGGTCAGGGTCAGAATCCCCAGGCCATGCTGCGCTGGTCAAATGACGGTGGTTCTACTTGGTCGAATGAGCATTGGGTTTCCATTGGTAAGCAGGGAAACTACGCAAACCGGGCGCTCTGGAGGCGTTTGGGCTGGTCTAGGGACAGAATCTTTGAGGTTGTGGTCACCGATCCTATAAAGGCGGTGATTGTCTCTGCTGAACTTAAAGCCTCGTCAGGGGACAACTGATGGCGACTGCCCCGAATACTTCTGGCATTCGGATTCCGATCAACCAGTTCGTTAATCCTGACACTGGCAGACCGACTCAAGAATGGTTGTTATGGTTGCTGAATCCTCAGACAATCAGTTACACGACCCAGTATGTCATCATCAATGGCGGGGTAATCAACAACACCACCATTGGCCTAACAACCCCGGCTGCTGGTAAGTTCACGGATTTGACCGCCTTGAACGGGATTGGTGGAGGAACATTTTGAACCTGGCAGAACTATTCCAGCAAAAAGAAGGTCAATTTGACGTTGACCTAGGGACAACTCATCACTTTTCCGATGGTTTGTATGCCAAGGAAATGATGATTCCTAAAGGATTTATTGCTGGAAGCCATGCCCACAATTACAGCCATTTCAGCATCCTAGCGAAAGGGCGTGTAATTTTGAGGACAGATGAATACAATAAAGAATATGCGGCTCCTGCCTGCATAGAGATCAAAGCTGGTGTCCATCACATGATTGAAGCACTGGAAGATTCTGCATGGTTTTGTATTCATGCCACAACGGAAACCGATCCCGAAAAAGTGGATGAAGTATTGATCGAAAGGAAAATATCATGCCGTTAGGATGGGCACTTGCCGGGTCTGCTGTACTCGGTTATTTGGGAAGCCAAAAACAGGCGGGTGCTGCTGAAAGCGCGGCACAAACTCAATTGCAGGGCACTCAAGAAGCCGCCCGTATGCAACGGGAGATGTTTGACATTCTGAATGCTCAACAGGCTCCCTATCGTGAAGCTGGTAAAGTTGGCTTGACCAAGATTCAGGAGATGTTGCCCTTCTTTACGAAGATGCCAACAGAGGCTGACATTACTGGAATGCCAGGTTATCAGTTTGGTTTGAAACAAGGTCTTGGATCGGTTTCCCAAGGCATGAACGTGTTAAGCCCTGGATCAAACGTTGATGTGGCCCGTCAAAAGTTTGCCACTGATTACGCACTGACTCAAGGTCTGCCTGCATATCTTAAGCAACGTACCGATATTTTTAACACTTTGGCAAGTATTGCTGGCATCGGTCAAAAAGCCACTGACGTAAGCACTAATCTTGGTGCGGCAACCGGAACTAACTTGGCTCAGTTGGCTGTTGGTGGGGCTGGTGCTCTTGCTGGTGGTCAGGTGGGATCAGCCAATGCATTAGCTGGTGGATACCAAGGACTTGGTAATACGGCGGCTTTGTATGGATTGATGAATAGATCATCAGGAGGTGCTTTGCCCACTGGTTATGGAACACCTGTAACTGGTGGACTTGATTGGAATTTAGCATAAAGGCTAATCATGGCTGATTTCAACATTCAACCCATTGCTACCCAGATCAAACCTGTCCAAGGCATGAGCCTTGGTGACATGGTGAATTTGGCGCGTGGTGCTCAACAGTACCAACAAGCGGAACAAGTCAACCCGCTTGAATTGCAGATTCGCCAGCAACAGGCGCGAACTGGTGAAATTGCTCTTGGCGTTGAGGAGCAGAAAAACAAGGAACGATTGAACTTCCAAACTTTCATGTCAGACCCTAACAACTACATGACTGACAACAAGTTTGACGAACAAAAGTTCAACACGGCAATTCCTAAGATCATGCCCTTGACAGGGACTGTCGCCATCAAAGATTTGACCGGACTTGCCCAAGCCCAAAGTGAAGCACTAAGAGCAAAGCACAATCTGACGCAAGACAAACGTGAATTGGTTTCTCGCACTCTTGGAATAGCTGGTCGAGCAAAAGTTGACAATCCAGCATTAGTCAATGAAATGTTGGACATACTTGTACAACAAAATCCTAACGATCAAGACCTTAAAGATTTGGTTGAAAAAGGATACAAACCTGTGTTTGGCAAAATGCAGGCTGGTCCTAATGTTCCTGATTCATTGATCAAAGCATCTCAGCAGATGCTGACTCCGAGTCAGTTACAGACTACATTCCAACCATCCACAAGCGTTACGCCAGAAGGCAAAGTTGTTACAACTCAACAAATGCCTGGTACGGCTCAACCTGTCACAAACATTAGTGTTGCCGGTGGTTTGCAAGCGCCTCAACCTGCTGCCGAGCCAAAGAATCTGCCTTATCCGGTTCGTAGCGCAACTCAACCATACATTCCAGAACCTAGCGAACCTGCTGATCTTCAAGCTGGTTTGACGTACAGAAACAGATTGGTTGGTGCTCAACAGTCTATGGCGACAAATCGTCGCAATACTGAGGAGGTCATTAAACAGGCCAACAAAATTGGCGATCAATTGATCTTTGAAAAAGGCGGCAAACCTGGTCAGATTGAACAAAAGATTCGCACTGCAATTGGAAGTGCTGAATACGATATGCTTGCCAAAGACTTGGCAAACTTGGCATTGTCAAACGTTCAAGCTATGGGCGGTGTGAGCAATACGGTTGCTGGACTTGATATGCAACAGGTTGCAAATGGCACAGTCAAAGTGCCTCCAGATGTGCTTGTCAATATTGCGCGTCGAGTGCAAGCCGACCAAACAAATTTGGATATGCAAGCCAATGGCGCTCAGAAGTTTGCCGAGAAATTTGGCGACAACAACATGAAGCGTTTTCAGCAGGATTGGAACAACAACGCTGACACCAAGATTTTTGAGGTGATGAACATCTATCGTGATGTGTCTGATCCGAACAAACGTAAGTTTGAAATCGACAAGTTGCTTGGTAGCGATCCTAAGAAACGCAAAGAGTTTTTTGAGAAGTATCAGAATCTCAAGAAATTGTCTGAAACTGGAGGGTTGTGATGGATGAACTTGGCGCTCTCATTTTGGGAGAAAAACCCAAAGCATCCCAAACAAGTGTAGTCACCGATCAAATCTTAGATAACCTGAAAAAGGTTGAAAGCGGCGGTGATCGTTTTGCTTTGAACAAGCAAAGCAAGGCAATGGGCGCATATCAATTCATGCCTGAACAAGTGCAAACCATGCACAAGCAAGGCATCGAATTTAATCCGTTCAATGAAAAAGAATCTAGAAATGCTGCCAAAACCTATCTTGAAAAGTTAGTTCAAGAAAAAGGAAGCCTAGAAAAAGCACTGGCTGCTTATGGTGGATTTGTCACCAAAGACCCGACTGATTACGTTCAAAAAGTCATTCAGGGCACTAAGACACAGCCTCAACAAGCGCAAAAAGTTCAACAAGCGCCAGCAGATGAGTTGGGTGCATTGATTCTTGGCACTGCCAAACCCACTGAACAACAGGCTTTGCCACCTACTGGCGCTGGTGCTGGTCGTGGTTCTTATGAAGGCTACAACCCGGCAGAAGCCCAAGCAAGCATGGCGCAGAAAAAACCTCCTGGGAAAATCCAGCAATTGGTTGGCGATGTGCTGATGAAAGGTTTTGAAGCAAAACAACAACTCCCAGAGCGTGTTGCTGGCGCGGTAGATGTTCTTTATGGGGCTGTTCCCGCTGCCTATGGCGCAGCCATGCAAGCATTGTCAAGAACCGCTGTATCTCCAGAAAGAGCCGCTGAAATCGGTAAAGCAGCAGAGCAATCCATTGCACAACCAGTTGGCAAAGCATTTGGACTTACTGGTAAAGAAACGTATCAGAAGCCATTAGGCGGCGTTACTGAGCCTGTTGTTGAGCAGGTAAAACAGTTGGCTGAAAAATTAGGATTGACTCCCAAGCAGATTTCCGAAAAGACCGGAATTCCAGAGCAAGACGTTAGCAATATGCTGGTGACTGCTGGTTTTGCTGTGCCGCAAGCCGTAAAAGAAATTGCGCCAGTTGCCAAACAAGCTGGAGCCGCTGTTACCAAGCCAATCCGTGAAGCCGTTTCGGAATTGGAAATTCAACGACCCGGTGCTACTGCGGCACAAGCAGAAGCCAAATTTGCTGAAATGCAAGGTAAACCAGCGCCTGGAAGCGCAGGGGCGGCGGCTGCACAAAACAATCCGTATTTTGGCAAGTTTACGGGCGAGGAAGTTGGCGGTAGCGAAACATTCCCCCGGATTAAGCTGACCAAAACACCGACAAATGTTCCGATGAATGAGCAGGCTTTGCGCTCACAGTTGTTCCAAGAGGTTTTGCCTGGACTCAAGCCAAGACCTGGCGTTGTTACTGGCAATGAGAATCTCTTGCGTAACGAACACGGTTTGGCAAAGCATCCTGAAGAATCAGCCCTTGGCATGAAGATGAAAGAGCAGATTGCCAATGAGCAGATCGGCTTGTCTAAGTTTGCTGAAGAACGGGTGGATGCAACTGGTGCGTCGCGTAGTCTGATCAATGACGAACAACGTGGTGGACGCATCAATGATGTGTTTTATGGTGTTGATCCCAATGATGCTTCAAGCGCAAGCATTACGGGTTATTTCAACCAGGCCAAAAAAGCCATTTACGATGATGCTTTTGCCAAGGTTGGAAACAACAAAATCAACACTTCCCATGCTGATGCGCTATTTGTTGATCCGCAGACAAAAGCAACCTTTAAGGCAGCAGGAACTCTTAATGTTCTTGAAGGCGCAAAGGAACTAATTGACTTAGCAAAGACCACCGGCTTTAAGTTGCCAGATGGAACGATTGCTCCTCCCGGCTCTGTGGCTGCTTTTGACCACGTTCGTAAAACCATGAACGGTCTTTGGTCTAAAGAAAAAGCTAGTTCTATCCGAGAAATCAACCAAGCAATCGACAGAGACATTGCCGCTGTTGCCGATCCTGCTTTGTACAAACTTGGTGACAAGATTCACAAGGCTGAAAAAGATTTGTTGGGGTCTAAGGGCATCAATAAATTGTTTGGTGAAATGGATCAAAACGGCGTTATTACATCGGCAACCCCGCTTGAGAAGATCACATCAAAACTCAACAACTTGCCCAAAGATCAATGGCGGCACATTCGTGATACTTTGAATGAATTGGCTGAAGGACGCATTCGTAATGCCCCAGAAGGAATGCCTGCTGTACCGGATGAATTGCGTCAGTCTGCTAGGGCGGCTGTTGCTGAGATTGACGGTGCTTTGGCTCGGGAAGTCTATAAAGCTGGCGCTAAAAATGTTGGCGAATGGAGTTCCAAAAAGGCTAACGATGTTTTGAATTCCGTTGTTGGTCAAAAGATTGTTGAAACATTCCCACCAAGCGAAGTTCAAAAGTTTCATGCCTTGAACTATGTTGGGCATTACACGCCTCCGCTAAGTTATGAAGGCGCGGCATTGCAACAGCGCAGGATTGGTTTGCTGGAGAAAAATCTTCCAGGCCTCGGTGCTTCTACTGGAGCCGCAGTTGGTGGTTTTGTTGAAGGTGGACCTGTTGGAATGGCTGGTGGCGCATACATCGGCAAAGAGGCCGGTGAATTCCTGCAAAAAAGAGGAGCCGCTAGAGCAGAACAAAAAGCGGTGAAAAAGATGGAAAAAGAGATGGAAAAAGCCGCCAAGTTGGGCAAGCAAACTGGCGAGAACAAAGTCCGTGATCTTGGAAAATGATATGACCCCCGAAATCGACCCCGTTAAGTATGGTGTTCTGTGGCAAAAAGTACAGGACATGGACAAAAAGATGGACAAGATGGAAAAGCAAATGGAACAGTTGCTGGACATGGCAAGCCGTTCCAAGGGCGCTATCTGGTTGGGGCTTGGCCTTTGGTCATTCCTAACCGGGATTGTTGGCTTTTTTTTTGGTAAACATTAGGAGTAACCATGAAAGCATACGTTATTGAGCGACTCAAAGAAGCATCTACCTGGCGCGGCATCATCATGCTGTTGACCGCTGCCGGTATCCCGCTGGCTCCTGAAATGCAACATCTGGTCATCTCTGTTGGGATGGCTCTAGCTGGCGCTGTTGGCGTTGCAATGCCTGACAAATGAAACAGAATTGGGATGTTTGCCTAGCCCATGTCCTCAAGTCTGAGGGCGGGTTTGTCAATCATCCGTCCGATCCTGGTGGCATGACCAACCTTGGGGTCACCAAGAAGGTCTGGGAAGAATGGACGGGCAAACCTGCAACTGAACAGGATATGAGGAATCTGACCCATGATGACGTTGCTCCGCTATATCAGAAGCGTTATTGGGACGCTATACATGGTGATGATCTTCCCTCTGGTGTTGATCTTTGCGTTTTTGATTGTGCCGTTAATGCAGGCGTTGGTCGTAGTGCTAGATTTCTTCAGCGAACCGCGCAAGTAACCACAGACGGGATCATTGGACCAGGCACTTTAAAGGCGGTCCAGGCTATGTCTCCGTCACTGGTGATCAGAGACTTCTGTGCTCAGAGAGAAATGCACTACAAGAGCCTGCCAACCTTCCCCACGTTTGGTAAGGGCTGGATGGCAAGGCTCGACAAGGTTGAGGACGATGCCATGAAGATGGTTAGTCCTTCAGCCCCCGTATAAAGATCTTGAAGCTGTCTACGGTATCCTGACCAAAAGCAAACTTGAATTGGTCTAGGGTTTCGCAGATTTCTTCAATGACCATGTTCCGATACGGATTCAGATTAGCGGTATCTGTTTGGGTTTGATTTTCCATTCTCTTTCCGACCTCCCCGATTGAGACTTGACGATGTTGCCTGTCAACATTATTAAATCCATACGCTCTAATTCTGTCAATCGCTTGCCGATTTGGTAGCCAATCAGCCCGATTTTGCTAGCTATCCCGTCCTTTCCCAGAGGGCCAAAGTGACCCAGACACCAGAGGATTAACTCATAGTGCTTGTCTGCTGTGGGTTGGATGGAATCTGCCGCCTCGAATGAGGTGATGGGATCTGTGGCTCGGGTACGAAAATGCTCCATTGTGTGCTCCTTAAGTGGTGGGCGGGTCGCATAAAGCAGCGTTGGCTTGAACAACACTTGTAAAAGTGACCACGGCGCTAACCCGTTTTCCCGCCCGTATTATTTAAAAGGGAACGTCATCGTACCCATCGTCTTTTGGCAAGCCTTGGAATCGCTCCTCTTTAGGACGATGTAGGAAGGCTTTGAAGTATCCATCCCAATTGGCAGACTGAGGGATGCTGTCTAGCTTGATGGTGACTTTACCCTCCTCATCCATCCACATAGTTCCGTGGTTGCTCCAGTAAGTCTTTTCCTGACCATCTTGGGTGGTGTACTTACGGGCGGCAAATTTAATGTCGTACTGCTTTTTCATGCGATTAATTTGTTGAGTTGGTCAACCTTGGCAGAGACTTCTGCAAGGAACTTTTTGATTTCAGATTCAATCTCCTTTATGAAAGCATCATCCCTTGGAACCCGTTTAATGAAGATTTGAGCCTTCTGTGGCATCCGAGGGTCAAAGGATACGAAATCGCACCACTGACGACCCGTACAGGCCATTTGAAACTGCATCTGGGTGATGTATTTAGCGGGGACTGTCTGGGTCAGCAGGGTGTCGATATGGGTTGCTGTGTTGGGGCATTTGATCTCCACCAATCCATCTTCACCCACCAGCCCGTCTGGGGATGCGCCAGCCATCTCAATCGTTGGGTGATCGACTAGGCCGGTTTCGTCAACCAGGACGTTCTGCTGAACCTCATAAGCCGCCCTTGCAAACGGCTCTTGATCTGTGCCCCAAACCATAGCTGCGTTGGTGTATGACTCTGCCTGGGTGTTAGTCAGACGTTCAACAACTAACTGAGCCATGTAGTTCTCACGGCTGGCGCTGTAACCCGTCTTGGTCTTGGCGATTACGTCAGCAACACGGCTGGCGGTGACTTTGCCTAGACGGGCGGCAAACCATTCTTCTGATCTTTGATCCATTAAATTGCCTCCTTAATTATTGTTTCAAACTCTTGTGCTTTTATTGCGTAATTTTCAGGCAATTGATGCTTTGCTTTTGTGTGCTGGCTCACCGCAACAGAATCATCTTTCAGGGCATAACAAACCGTGTTGTGGAATTGTCCTAATTCATACACAGATTCATATATGCCCAAAGCATTCTCTGTTGACCATTGCCAATCATCAAGTAGCCCACAAACCTCGTCCATTTCTTTTTGGACACGCTTTCCAATAATGGTGTTTTTCTTTGGTTTGATTAGCCAATAACCTTCATAGATTGTCGGCAAAGTAAACCCAGATCGAACAGTTTTTTCTTTGTAGATCAATCCCAAACCTTGACGTTCAATCCTGACCACTGCCTCTGCGTTTTCTTTTGTCAGCAATTCGCGTTTTGCTTTCAATGCTGTTTCTTTTGCTCTTTTAAATTTAGTCACAGCAAATCCAGCAAAGTCACTTGGTAAAAGGTAGTGCTTTCTCATGTGTCTACCCCTAACTGTTTTGCCAGTCTTTCTATGCAGTCTTGAGGACTAATGCTCAATGCTTTTTGAATCAGTTTTAAAGATTCATTAATGATTTCATCATAAGTACCGGGGTCTGCTTCTTTGATTGCTTCAAGGGTAAATTGAGCATCTTGCAACGCAGACAAATCGGCACTGTTTAATTCAAAAAGCAAATCTATGTCTTGTTTGTTATCCATTTGTCAGCACCTTTTTCTGTTTGTCTTTTGCTGCCATAACCTTTGCTTGCCACATAGCATCCCCGTCACAAGCGGCATAGGCGGCGTTGTAGACTGTCTTGAGAGAGCCCATGTCAGCACAAGCCTCAATCGCTGCCAGGTGGTCTGCCATCTGTTTGGGATCAACCTTGGTGGTGGGTTTCTCTGGGCGGCGTGATGCAGAGTTACCGTCATCATCTTCTGGTGCGATTCCACAAGCCGCCATGAGGCTGTATCGGCGTGCGTAAGTAAGAGCCGAGCCGTAGCCTTGTGCGTCATGTTTGACAGCAGGAACATGAAGCAATCCAGACTCCATGACCTCGCCAGATTCGTGGACGAATACTGTCTCAACCATCACACCTTCTTTGCACTCATAGGTCTTTTGCATGAGTGCGATTCCGTTTGCATTGAGTGCGTCAATGACTGCCTCTACGCAAGCTGAGAGGTCTGCGTATCGAGAACGGAAGTGAGGATTTGTTGAGGACTTCAGCGCAGGACCGAAGGCTTTTTGTGCTTTGACGAACGCAGATGCGATCTTTGCTTGAATGGGCGTTTCCATGTGTGTGCTCCTTAAAACTGATATTTAGGCCCGCAGGTGACTTCAACCACCGTTTCGACAGTATAGCCACCAATCTTACGTTTGGCATACAAAGGGATTGCTCTGAGTCCTGATGTTTCGCACTGGCGAACTGCATCAATGACTTCATTGCGTCCCATTGGTTGAACCTTGTCGTCAACGATTAACTCTTGATTGGGAGGCTTGGGTGCTCCTGGCAGACTAGAGCAGCCAGCCATGATGATTCCCATCGAACACAAAAAAGCATAGGTGAACATACGCATCTCAATTCTCCAAAGTCTTTTGTATGCGGCGCAGTTCTTCCGCAACGTTGTTGTACAGGTAACAGATTTCACGGATGCGAGACTCAAGCAAACCAATCTTGAAGGCTAGCTTGTCATCTCTTGCGGCATCCATGTACATCTTGTTTGTTGTTTCTTCAGCGTTAGCAATCAACAGATCAGCATTCATCATCAGTCTCCATACAGTTATCACAGCCAGGGTGGTCAGGGTCACGGCAATCAGGGTTAAGCATCAGTGCGGCGTGACGTTTGCGCTCAAAGTAAACCTGTGCGCGTAGTTCTTCAATTTCTGAATCTTCTTCAAAGTAGTTCATGTCAGCCCCCAATCAGTACGATGCCGCACACAAACCCAAAAGCAAACGCATAAACGTAGCCAAGAACTTTGTCTGACAGGTCATATTGCGGATTGGATTGTGCGTAGCCAGTGGTGAACTGAGTCTCTGCAAGAGTGCGAGGGGTTTTGATGTTTTTCATGCGTGCTCCAAAAAAGGTGAATCGGGGAAATCTTCAAGACGTTTGCGTTGGTACGCTTGTTCTTGTTGAGGAGTCCAGGGTACTGGTCCCCCTGGTGGGGGAAAGGGCCAGCTCATGCTTGTACAAAATCAATTGCTGAGAAACCAAAGTTCTGGACAACCGCGGTGTTATTGCGGGGCAGAATTTTTGTTTTTTGGTATTGACCGTTGATGAACAAAGCCCATGCAATTTGACGTGCGTTTTGTTGACGCACTTCAATTGTGATGGTGTTTGTTTTGTTGGTGTAAATCATGTTGATGCTCCTTAAAAGACCGCTTGCAATTCGCTACGGCATGGGATGAAGTATAAGCCAACTTATGCAGGTGTCAAATGTTTTTTTGTAGGGACTTACCCTAATACGGCAAAGTGTTGCTTTTAAGTATAATCTGTCTTATGTCCAAAGAATATTTTATTCGTCTTGCAGGCTCACAGCGTAAGCTAGGTGAGTTGCTTGGCATCAGCCAGGCCGCGATTTCCCAATGGAAAGAAGTTCCCATTGCAAGGATCTGGCAGTTGCGTTTTTTGCGTCCAGAGTGGTTTAAGTAGGGACTTTCCCTAGTGTGTTGGTTTTTTACAAAGGAGTTTTAACCATGAAAAAAGCACTCATTGCCGTTTGGTTTGCCATGACCGCCTCACTGGTCTGGGCATCTTGCACGACTCACACGATCATGCAGGGAGGCCGTATGGTCACTTGCACGACCTGCTGCTACGGAAACAATTGCAACACAACCTGTTTCTGAGTTATATTGGTTTGGAACCCGGCTAGGTGCGAAGTCATGAGCGCACCGAAAAGCGAGCCTCCCCGCCTGCCGATGGTTTCTTTCTGTGGAGGACAGCGGAAGGAAAATTTATGCGTTTGCAACCAAAAAACTGGTCCGTCTTTCAGCATTACAAAGATCGCTCACCACCGTGGATAAAACTCCACCGTGACCTGCTTATCAACCGAGATTTCATCTGCTTGCCTATTGCTAGCAAGGCGCTAGCACCATTGCTTTGGTTGCTAGCAAGTGAGTCTAAGGATGGCATTTTTGATGCCTCTTTTGAGGAACTTCAATTTCGTTTGCACATCTCCAGAAAAGAATATGACGAAGGCATTAAGCCATTGATTGATAAAGAGTTTTTTGCTGTTGCTAGCGGTGTGCTAGCAGAGTGCAAGCAACTTGCTATCCCAGAGACAGAGAGAGAGACAGAGAAAGAGGAGAGGCAGAAGGTGCAGCGCGGTTCGCGCTTGCCAATCCCATTTATGTTTCCTGAACACTGGATTCTTTTCTGCCGACAGACTCGACCAGAATTGAATCCAAACGATGTGTTCGATCAATTTGTTGATTACTGGGTTGCTCAACCTGGTCAAAAAGGCGTAAAGACAAATTGGGATGCAACCTGGCGTAATTGGGTTCGCAGACAAAGCGTCCCAAAGATTGCTCCTGCCGACATTGCCAGAATCACTGTGCCTGGTAGCCAAGAACGTGACCCTGCCCTTGTCAAGCTGGATCTGGACCGTCAGAAGGCCAAACCACCGTCCTTGGAAGTCTTGGCAAAGATGGCGGCATTAAGGGGTAAAGCATGAACCGAGATGACATCATCCGCATGGCGCAGAAGGCTCATTTAGTGATGTATGACTATGACCATCCTAGCCTTGAACGCTTTGCCGCCCTTGTCGCCGCCGCAGAGCGTGAGGCGTGTGCTCAGTCGCTGGACAAACAAGCGGACCTTGCCGCTGATGAGATTGACAGGCAGTGGGCGCAAGAAATGGCAGCATCTGTCCGCGCAAGGGGGGAAGCATGAGCAAACTCAAAACTCTCACCATTCCAAATCACCACAAAGTCAACGCCAAGGCGGTCTTGAATGAGGCCATTGACGAAGAACCAGATACTACGATCGTGCTGTCATTCTGGTACGACAAAGGCCAGTTCAAGATCAAAACCTCTTCAACACCAGACCGGCTCACTTTGATCGGGATGCTGGAAGAAGCCAAGGCCAAAGTTATTTCGGATGGGTATGCATCATGAAACAATTAAGCAAACTGCACGCGGAAGCCGTTGCCAAGGCAAAGACAGACGATGCGAAAGTCAAAGCCGCAGCGGTTGCAATGATTGAAACGCCGATGGAGATGATCCGCGCCATCTTGCTCAAGCACGAGCAAGCAGTCATTGAGGTGATGAAGGAGTTGTCTGAGGAGCGTGATCGTGCGCTTGACCTGCTGCGCCGCGCAGAGACAGAGATGCGCTACGCCGGATGGAACAAGTACGAGACAGACAACAGCGCCCGCAACGGCGTGTACGAGCAGATCGTGGGGTTTTTGAAATGAAAGAAGACATCATCAGCATGGCGCGGGAGGCTGGGATTTCACAATCCCATGCGGAAGGCATGGCTGATTTTCTTGAACGCTTTGCCGCCCTTGTCGTTGCAGCAGAGCGTGAGGCGTGTGCAAAGGTGTGCGAGAGACGAGGCATGGTGAAGGGGGGTGAAGTTTTTGCCGCAAGAATCCGAGCAAGGGGACAAGCATGAATTTATTTGAAGCCAACAAAATCCTTGACCGACACAAAGAGGGAAGCCATGCGTATTCGCTCCTCACCATCACAAAAGCCCTCTATCTCACCGGAGACATTGGAACACATGAGGAATTGCGAGGCCCGGGATTGGATAAAGAGATACCGGGAGAAGATGAAGGAAGTTGGACCGAACGAAGCCAGGAGATGGTGGGATAGAACAGTCAGCCATATTGAGCGAATAAGAGGCCAAGATGCTGCATTTGATCTCAGACAAAGAATGAACAAATTTAAGGATATTTGATGACATTCGTAATTCATTTTCACGTTGAGGGCATACCTAAAGCAAAAAAGCGCCCTCGGTTTCGCCAGTTCAATGGCATTGTTCAGTCCTACACCGACAAAGGAACCCGAGAGTACGAAGATCATGTCCGGTTGACCTCCCAAACCGCGATGGGGACAACCGAACCCATAGAAACCGCTGTGGGCGTTTATTTGTACATCAGGCTACCCATCCCTAAGTCGCACTCAAAAAAACGCACTGAGGACTGTTTAGAGGGCCGGGAGAAGCCAATTAAGAAGCCAGACATTGACAACTTGGCGAAATCCTTGCTGGATGGCATGAACGGGGTGGTTTTTAAGGACGATTCCCAGATCGTTTCGTTGCACTGCACAAAAGTGTATTCAAGCGAACCTGGGGTGGACATTATGGTGAGGGAGGAATTGGAATGATTAAAGCAATGAAACAGGCGCTGGAGGCGTTGGAAATATTAGCCCGTTACGAAAATCCTGAAACCAGGATTCAAGTCAGGAAGCCTAAAGACGGTGGCCCAATAGTGACCATGTATCCCCATAAAGTTGCGTCAGATGCGGCTCAATTCCTACGCCAAGCCATAGAGCAGGCTGAGAAGCAAGAGCCTGTGGTTTGGATGTACCAAGATAAAAGCACTCACGAGGTGCGTTTTCAAAAACACATGAGAAGTTTTGTTGACCACGGTGCGACATACGAAACACCCCTCTACACCACCCCACAACCACAGCGTGAACTTAATTGCGTGTGTGGGGCTGTTTGGGAAGGCGACGAAATGGTTTGTGTGCCGCACAAGCGTGAATGGGTTGGGCTGACGGATGAGGAAATTGCTTTGGTGTGCGCTGAATGCGCGGCATCTGCACATAACTGGGACGACATCAGTTTTGCCCGAGCCATCGAAGCCAAACTCAAGGAGAAGAACACATGACTCCTGAAAAATCAGCAGAATCAATCCGAGAAAAAGCACCGCACTATGGCAGAGCAAAAGGATTAAGAACTCATCTAGAGGAATTTAGACGGGTTCAAAAAGCGATATTGATGAAAGATGCGCTGACAAAAGGAATTGAAGCTGCTAATGCACAAGAAAGAGAAGCGTTGGCAGATCCTGAATATAAAAGATTAATAAAACAATTGGCTGATGCAATTGAGGAGGAGGAGACACTTAAATGGGAATTAGAAAGCCACAGACTTGATATTGAGATTTGGCGAACACGCCAAGCAAGTGAAAGACTGCAAATAAGGAGCCATGAATGACCGAACAAGACCTGATTAAATTCAAAGAATTGTCCATGCAAGACGGGCGATTAAATCTGCAATGGTTTGCTGAATATGTTGCCCAGGCAGAGCGTGAAGAATGGGCAAATGAGTTTGCTGGTTTGGGCGAATGGAATGCCGTACACATTCTTGAAAATAGAGAAGCTATCCGCGCAAGAGGCGAATCGTGACCGGCTGGCGCAAGCGACAAATTGAGAACCTTATGTTTCAAAAACGCCAATATGTCCGTAGCCAAAAACTATTGAAAGCCGTGTCTAAGCTGGATTGCCAGTGCTGTGGGGCTGGTGGACCAACTCAAGCGGCGCACTCCAATTGGGGCGGCGGTAAAGGTAAGGGAATCAAAGCTGACGACAATCTTACAGCGGCGCTGTGTTTGAAGTGTCACTATGAGATTGACCAGGGCAAGAACCTGACCAAAGAAGAACGGCAAGAAAAGTGGTTGAAGGCACACAAGAACACTGTGGCTTTACTTTTAGTCCGTGGGGAGTGGCCTGAGAATGTGCCTGTGCCACAATGGGATGCCTGACCGTCTGGGTTGTCTCCTCCCGCAGTTGCCTTGGTCGGGTGGGGGGTTTCTTGCCCCCCTCTTTTTTGTTATAGTGAAACCATGAATGATGAAGTTGCCGAATTTGTCGCTACGTTGCTGCACTCCAGCACCGTTACGCATTTCATGCACTGGTCAACTGACAGCTACGCCAAGCACCAAGCCCTTGGTGAGTACTACGATCAAATCATTGATCTGACGGATCAGTTTGCTGAAGCCTACATGGGCAAGTATGAGCAACTCAAAAAGTTCCCCTCTGAATTTCACGATGGCAAAGATCCCGTGAAGTATTTGGAGAGCATCAAATCCTTTGTGGGCGAGGCAAGAGAGCATCTTCCGCAGGATAGTGAACTGCAAAATCTAGTTGATGAAATTGCAGATCTGATCAACAGCACCCTGTACAAACTCAGATTCTTGGAGTGACAAAATGGCAGAAATTATGAAGAAAGAGCCGAAAGGCTACGGCACTCACGCAACCATGAAGGGCAACCCTTCTGCTGCTGACACCGCTGGCGAGCGCAAAGGCACGTTTAAGGGCATGGTTCCGAGTGGCGAGAGCGAAATGGTTAAGGGTGGCGACAAGAAGTTTGACGGTGGTCGTCACTCTGGCATTTGCTACACTCACACCCGTAGCGCCTACAAGTAAAGCGAAATCCGCAAGGTGAGTCACCACCAAGCGGATCTCTAGCCACTAAAAAGGAGGTTTTAATGGTTGGAAAGCATTTTAATTGCGGAGCCTGCCGTTTTTGGCAAGACCAGAACATCATTGGTCTTTGCCGCAGGTATCCCACGCATCAAAACAAGCACAAGCACGACTGGTGCGGTGAATGGGTTTCGTCTGAAGAACCCGCCATAGTTGCTCTCCCTGTTGTTGAGATGAACCAGGAAAAAACAGTCGAAGGTGCTCTGGCAAGATGGGAAGAAGCCAAGCAAGCATTTGACAAGCCCAAGCGCAAATACACACGGAGGCAAAATGTTGATCCCTCTGCGTGATCGCGTTGTCGTTCGTCCTCAAGCCAGGACTTTGAGCGAAATCATCCAAGTTGTTAACACAGAACCCTTCAATGAGGGCACAATTGTCGCTGTCGGCCCCAACGTGACGGAAGTTCAGGTCGGGGATTTCATTAAATACGGCAACGGGGATTATTTGAACTGGCCTACCCACCGCATTGATGGGCAGGACTACCAGGTAATCCAAGAAGCCGACATTGCTTGTATCGTTCAGGCTGATTAGAATCAAGTGGCCTAACCTTAAGGAGTAATCATGGCAACCACCTCGACCAATAGCATTGCAACTGGCGTTGCTTATGCTGATCCTTCCGTCAACCTAGTTGGATTTAAATCCTACACCGTAGCGACTGTGCCTGCCGCCAGCCCCGCCGGTTTGGTGATTTGGGTGACCAACGGAGCCGCAGGTTCGCCTTGCCTGGCTCTGAGCAACGGTTCCGTCTGGAAGCGTGTTGACGACCCGGCAACCACGATCAGCGCGACCTGATGGGGAGGGGGAAACCCCTCTTTAAAAAGAGATAAAAAATGAAAGAAAAACTGCAAAAGAGACTGGCTGAACTGCAACAACTGGCAAAACAGCATGAAAGCGTGCTGCTCCAGATCACGGGTGCAATTCAGGAAGTAACCAACATGATCAGCCAACTGGAGGCAGAAAATGCCGTTACAGAAGTCAAAGAGTGAAAAAGCCTTCAAAGAAAACATCAAGGCTGAAGTAAAAGCAGGCAAGCCGATCAAGCAAGCCGTAGCAATTGCTTACAGCACCAAACGAGAAGCCCAAAGCAAAGCTAAAAAGAAGTGAAGATCACAGAAAAGAATGTCGCAGAACTAATACCTTATGCTAACAACAGCCGCACCCACAGCGATGAGCAAGTGGCACAGATTGCGGCAAGCATCAAGGAATTTGGCTGGACAAACCCAATTCTGATTACCGACAACAGCATCATTGCAGGCCACGGGCGGCTCATGGCTGCTCGCAAACTAAGGATGGATAAGGTCCCTTGCATTGAGGTAAAAAATCTTACTACCGCCCAGGTCAAGGCTTACATCATTGCCGACAACAAGTTGGCGCTGAATGCCGGATGGGACAATGAACTGCTAAACATAGAATTCCAGGAACTTGAGGAATTAGGCTTTGACCTGGAATTGACCGGTTTTAGCCTTGAGGAAATAGATGCGCTGAAGCCCGTGGAACTAACCGAGGGGCTAACTGACGAAGATGCTGCCCCAGATGTTCCCGCGGAGGCCAAGACAAAGCCTGGAGATATATACCAATTGGGCAACCACCGGCTAATGTGCGGTGATTCGTGTAGCACCAACGACATGGAAAAGCTATGCGATGGACAACTTGTGGATATGTGGCTGACAGACCCGCCATATAACGTGGCTTACGAAGGTGGAACTGGGCTCACAATTAAAAATGACGACATGGGAGATGACCAATTTCGTCAGTTTTTACGTGATGCTTATGTTACGGCTGACTTGGTTATGAAGCCGGGGGCGGTCTTTTACATTTGGCATGCCGATTCGGAAGGTTATAACTTCCGAGGGGCGGCGAAAGATGCAAACTGGACGGTAAGGCAGTGTTTAATTTGGAAAAAATCTAGCCTTGTAATGGGGCGGCAAGATTACCATTGGAAGCACGAGCCATGTTTGTACGGATGGAAGGAAGGATCGGGTCATTTGTGGGCTTCAGACCGCAAGCAAACAACCATTCTTGAATTCGACAAACCATCTAGAAATGGCGAACATCCCACAATGAAGCCTGTTGCGTTATTTGAATACCAAATGCTTAATAACACCAAAGGCGGCGATATTGTGCTGGATAGCTTTGGTGGAAGCGGAACAACGCTGATTGCCGCGGAAAAAAATGGGCGTGTTGCTCGGCTGATGGAATTAGACCCAAAGTATTGCGATGTGATCGTAAAGCGATGGGAAGACTTCACCGGCAAAAAGGCTGTTTTGTTGACCGAAGTAACCGAAACTGCTTAAATATTAGCGAGTTCCCCTTTATAAAATGCCTGTCATACCTCAAGCACCCCACGTTCCAACGGATGAATTCCGTAAACTGGTCGAAAGCACCAGCGGATTAGGCTTGCCGCACGAGCAGATTGCCATTCTGGTGGGCATTGATGACAAGACGCTACGGAAGTACTACCGGGCAGAGTTGGACACAGGGAAAGCCAAAGCCAACAGCCAGATTGCTAAAACGCTGTATCAGAAGGCGGTCGCCGGCGACACGACCAGCCTGATCTGGTGGACCAAAAGCCAAATGCGCTGGTCTGAAACCGTCAGGAATGAGGTTACTGGCGCAGACGGTGAGCCATTGCAGGGCATCCAGGTTAGCTTTGTAAAGCCCAATGAGTGATCTACAAGCCGCAATAGCCAGGGCCGAATTCCCGGTCAAGCTACAAGGCTTGTTCCAAAAGAGCCGCTACAAGGTTTGTTATGGCGGCAGGGGCGGCGCTAAATCCTGGGGGATTGCTAGGGCGCTCCTGATTCTGGGCGCTAAAAGCCCGTTGCGTATTCTGTGCGCTCGGGAGTTTATGACCTCCATGCGGGATTCGGTTCATAAGCTGCTGTGCGACCAGATTGAGGCGTTGGGCCTGATTCAGTTTTATGACATCACCCAAGCCACAATCAGGGGCAAGAACGGCACAGAATTCGCCTTTGTTGGCCTGAAAAACAACGTTGCTAACGTAAAAAGTTACGAAGGAATAGACGTATGTTGGGTGGAGGAGGCACAAACGGTTTCCCGTCTGTCTTGGAATGTCCTGATTCCGACTATCCGTAAGGAAGGCTCGGAGATATGGATTAGCTTCAACCCCGAGTTGGAGACAGACGAAACTTACCAGCGATTTGTGGTCAAACCCCCGGATGACTGCATTGTCATCAAGATCAACTGGTCGGATAACCCTTGGTTTCCTGAAACGCTCAGACAAGAGAAGGATGCCCTGCAAGCCAGAGACATTCAGGCTTACAACCAAGTTTGGGAAGGAATGTGCCGCCAGACTGTGGATGGAGCCATATTTGCCCAAGAAATGCAGAAAGCCGAAGCAGACGGGCGGATCACCCGAGTGCCCTACGATCCTGTCAAGCCGGTTCATGCGGTCTGGGACTTGGGCTGGTCAGATCAAACTGCTATCTGGTTCGTCCAGTTCATTGGGCTAGAAACTCGCCTGATTGGATACCTGGAAGATAGTCAAAAGACGGTCAATCATTACCTTGGTGAACTACAAAAGCAGGGGTATATCTATGACACGCTATGGCTACCTCACGATGCCGAGAACAAAACCTTGGCTGGAAACGGGCGAAGCATTGAGGAAATCGTCCGAAACGCAAAATTCAAGACAAAAGTGCTGCCTAAAGTCCCCGTTGTTGACTCCATCAACGCTGCCAGAACAATGTTCTCGACCATGTGGTTTGACCGGGAAAACTGTGCTGACGGGCTAACTTGTCTGAGGCATTATCGGTATGATGTTGATCCAGATACCGGAATGTTCTCCCGCAATCCA
>Ga0208147_1000224_pt1 | contig 20928 bp, 17 predicted proteins | sample DEB3_08_DNA_FD_184520 | JGI IMG/M metagenome (GOLD analysis project Ga0208147, IMG submission 184520) | Aqueous microbial communities from the Delaware River and Bay under freshwater to marine salinity gradient to study organic matter... | ecosystem: Environmental > Aquatic > Marine > Coastal ... | reverse complement strand
TGGCCAGATTGGAATTAAAAGCGCTTTTAATTCCAATCTGGCCATTAATCTGGCGAAAATTAATGCCACAGATGGTAAAATCTTGCGCTTCAGTGAAATGGTGACGCGTATAGACCCGTCAAAACGCATCGCATCGCTACAACATGACCTTTTTCGAGTCGAATTTTTTGCATACATTTTCATACAACTCTTTTAGATTCTCATTTAAAAACATTCTCTCTTCGTCAAGATCCAACATAATCCGATATTTCGAAATCTCGGCAGCATGATGGTCAGATTCGTTTGGAAAAATAACGCCAATGTTTTGCTCCATGTCCCTGGAAAAAGCTGCAAAGAATATATTTTCATTCTTGACGGGGAGAGATTTCAACAATTCTGGATTTTTTGACACCAAAATCATTTTGCCTTTGAATACGGATGTGATGTTCAATATATGTTTTTTTATGATCGAAAAGCTTAACAAGTCGTCCACAACATTTGCAACTTTCGAAACGTCTTCTGCTGATTTTGGTGCATTGAGCTGCTGATACAAGCTGTCACAATCAATATAGACGCAATCCGGCGACGTTAATTTTTGACACATGGTAGTGACTCCTTTTAAAAGAATTAAACCTCGAACACGTTTGCTTAATCGCTTTTTGTGATACCAATTTGCCAGCCATTCGAATACTAAAGATGACGCTGGGGAACTGGCGATGGAGGCGGTTGCCGAACCGATGGCGTATAGTCCTGCTGTTTCCATTTTTTTTTTAAGTTTTTTAGATTATACTACTATCCTATATTTTATTTTGTCCTAAATTGCTCCGGTTTTTATAAGTAAATCTGTAATTACCTTTAGTTTAGCCGCTTGTTCGTCAAGCTGCGTTTGAAGCGTTTGGATTTTTGCTACATCTGCTTCATTGTGAACACTTCTATTATCTTCTATTGGTGCAGGAACATACGGCATATCACTATCTGCCAAAGTTCCTAATGCTAATTTTGTTGCTACTTTTTGATAAATCCAATTATCATCTGCAGCCCACTCCCTATATTCATCGCCGCTAATGGTTACGAACTCGTGTGCCAATGCTCCATTTTGATAATGGACTTGAACCCGAACACTAACGGCTTCGTGCGGGACGACACTCACATTCGTCACCCAAAAAGAATTTTTTGCTCCTTCATATTTGGGATTTGCGGGAATACATACTTTCCAATTACTCATCGTGTCTTATTATACTACTATATATAATTTATATATTATATTATTTCTTAACTTAAAAATCCCTTCTAACCCGATATATCCTTATGTTGCATTCTGCAGGTCTGGAGTATGTTAAATTAGTGTCTCCTAACGCTTGAAAAGCTAACGCTATATTATAAATGCCTTGCGAGAGCGCCGTAGTTGCTCCTTCGCCTGAAGTCCATAAATAACCTGCACTTGCGTTCCATATTGAAGTGCCGTGTATTCGTTGATGTTGGTCATTTGTATCAGGGCCGGGGTTAGAATAAACATACCATTCATCATTGTTGGATGCGAGTGTTCTGGTAACGAGAATATGGTCGCTGGTATATCTGTTTATTATCTCTCTTGAATTGGCGCTATAGTCGGTTGATATTCCTGGATCGTCTGTTGTTCTTCTGTTGTAGGATATTTCGCCACTCAAACGCTGCCTATTTCTGTAGTCAGCAGTCCAAGTGGAAGGCGGTCTATATCCACAATAAAAACGATTTCTATATGTTTGGTTGTATTCCTCTGCAGTGCCATTCGAAGCACCATTATTTACAATATTCGTCCAATTTGTTACTGAATGCGTCTTATTCGTTCCAGGTGGGGTATGACTTGTTGAAGTAACTGCATTCAATCCCATTTGAATATAAGAGGGCGCTGTCGCTTGTGAGGGCAAAAAACTATAATTTATATCTATTTCATACCTAATATTGAACTTGGTTAGGTCTATTTTAGCCGTTGTAGGCCAGCTACAATTATATATGCCTGCATTTGAATCGAAATTGAGTATTCCAGAATACCATAATACAATCGTAGGGTCATTTAAGAATGTATATCCACCACCAAAGTCGTTCGATATATTTAACTCTTTCGAAGCAGGACTCAACGCTATTTTTCCTCTTTCTTCAAATGATCGGTAAATAATATTTGGGCCGGTGCTTGTAAGCAAAAGTAGTGAACCATCGTAGTTTGATGAAATACTTCGTATTGTAAATTCTCCTGTAAGAACATTCATATCAAAAGCAATCCTCCAAGTTTTCCCGTAATCCTGGCTAATTCTTATTCGGGAATTAAACGAGGTATTATGTCCTACAATCATCAGATTACCGCCTGGACTAACAAACGCCACTCTCGCTCCTCTTGCTTGCTCGTCACCAGACCAAGTCCAAGTTGTGCCGAAATCATCGCTGGTGTGTATCTGTCCTGTTACTTCGCTGGGATTGTAAGATTGGTCGCACGCAATTAAAAATCGCCCAGTAGCATCACATTTAATTATCCCCCAAAAATAAGAACTGCCTATCGCTAATTGGGTTCTTACTCGCGCCCAAGTAACCCCATAATCCAAGCTACGATAAATACCGCCAGTCCCATTATCACTTGAGCCAGCAAAATTACCTTCTATTGCTGCAAACATTATAGAGCCGTTAGCACTCATACAAATATCGGCGGCATTACTGGATAATGCGGTAATGCTGCGAAGAACCCAAGTCGCACCACCATTCGCCGAAATGTATAATGTCCCATTACTCGAATTTGATGATGTGAATTGTATATAAGTGCTTAGCACAACAATACTACCATCAGAGTTGCAGATAATCTTGCCTGCATATCGATTATAAAATGTATTCGCTGCTCCTTGTGTTCTATCAAGCGTGATCTCGCTCCAAGTTATCCCATAATTAACGCTTTTATATAATCGTGTAGTGTATACGATGTTTGGAGCGTATCCCGTATAGTTATCGTTTCTTGAAATATATAGAGTTTCACCCGTGATGCTCCCGCAAACGCTTTCATAATTAAAAGTGATTAGATTTGAGTTAAACCAAGTTGCTCCGTAATCATTAGAATACTGCACATAAACGTTGCCCTGAGCCGCAGCTGGTAGATAGACACAATTTCGTCCGTCATGTGAAACGAATATATCAGCCGGTTTAACTGGGGTGCTGATTTGACTCCAATTCGAAGCGTAATGTCCGAGTTTGCGCGGGACTAATCCTACACTACTCGTTGCGGCTAATAGTTCTTTTGTGACTTGAGCGCCTATAGTATTCGTGATTGTGGCTAATTTGGTGGTTGGGTTTACTTCAACTAATATGCCCGACCCTCCTGTTACATTTTGAACCGGTGCGTTATTGGAAATTGTGGCTACTTTGGTGGAAGCATTAACAACAACACTTATATTTGAACCTGTGTTATCTATATTTTGAACCGGTGCGGTATTGGAAATTGTGGCTGTGTTATTCGTGATGCTAACACCTATATTTGTTCCTGAGTTGGCTATATTTTGAACCGGTGCGGCGTTGGAAATTGTGGCTGTGTTATTCGTGATGCTAACACTTATGTTTGTTCCTGTGTTACCTATATCTTGAACTGGTGCGGTATTGTTGATGGTGTAGTTCCCATTTGAAACCGACCGACCTAAATTTGTTCCTGCGGTTATTTCCTTCACATTCCAGTTGCCGCCGCTCGAACCTTCCAAAGCCGTAATGCCTGATATTTTATTGGCATTCATATTGATTGGCTGTGATGCGGTTGCACCAGAGTTGAGAACTGATGCGAGTGTTGGCGTTACTATTGCCGCCGCTATGCTGCTATGGAAATGCGAGATACTGCCTTCGTTGAAGTATAGCGTGATGGCGTGATTATTGAACCCGCCCGCAGATTGAATAAAATATAAATCGGTAGAAAGCGTTGGTAGTGGGAATGCCGAGATATTATAGGGCGCATCAATCGCCATGTCGTATTCAATAAGCGTCGGGGTTGTGCTATACGGGGTAATAATCTTTGCATTAGTTCCATCATATAACATCGTGCGAAAGAGACCTGGCGTGCCTGCACCGAGAGCAATCAAACTATACGCACCGAGATCTGCGCCTCCTGCGGAGGTTTGCGAAATCGTGCCTGTGCCGCTTTCAATAAAAAGCACGAGACGAAGCGCCGTCTTCGCGTTTACGGACGATGTCTGGTTCAGCTCTATCACATGGTCTAATTGCACGGATAGATTGTTGGTGCTGCTCGCTACTGATTGTCCTGCGCTCGTCATCGTCGCGAGAGTAACCCACCCGTTCAAAAAGTCATACCCTTCTACTTTATACCGCAACACCACCGGCCCAGATGTTACGACGACATTTATATTAGGAAACACGACACGCTGAAACTTGAGGTTATATAATCCTTTTTGTGTGGGGATTGGCGTTCCGTTTATAAATGTTGCCGGTGTGGTTGTCACCGGCGATACATATGTTCGTTGATACAGAGTAGTCAAATCAACAGCGGTTGCCTGAAACCACAGACGCCCGTAGATTTGTCCTACTTGGCTATTTGAGTTCCACATGAGATATTGGTTGAGTTGTTGCAGACCAGTTAACACAGGGTTGCTCATCTCGTCAAACACCTCTGTCGTATACTTGGCGATATAGTATGCGGTGTTGGCGGCGATTGCCTGTGTTATGGTGCGCTGGGCGTTGCCTGAATATGCTGCGGTCATTATTGTTTCGGTTGGTGTAGGGTTTGGGTTGGTTATGTTTGTCGCCACATTTATCATGTAGGTAATTCCACCAGACGAAACTCCGCCTGCGCCAACTTCCGCGCCATTCCACATCAGTTTATTATCAGCATTCTTATATAGGCGAGCATCGGTATTGCCCGTGTAATTCCCGCTGATGACGAGCGAGGTTGCTGTTGCTTGGTTTGTGCTAATGCTGGTGCTACCAACTAAATTGATACCCGTGATAGTTCCGGGCGTGTTTATGCTGTCGGCGTTAATAACATTTAAGAGTTGTGTAAAATCCACTCCATTAAAAACTGCTTTTGCGATAACCATTCCGTCTCGCGCGGTTTCGGGTTGGCCGGCTGCTCCGTTATACTGATTTACTTCCAATGCATACGATCCGTATGATGTCCCCAGAGCACCGCCCATGTAAGTTCCAATTCTAACAAAGGTTTCAGTTCCGGAATTGCTGATCGTTCCGGGTAAATGTAGCACTGATAAACCTTCGCCACCGGATTTTGTCCCGCCCTTCGTCAATCTGAGGTGAATCGCACCTTTACAAGAATTAACGATGGTTATAGGTTTTTCGTCGGACGATGCACCTTGATGGATTAGAATGCCGTCGTCCCCCTTAATATTAATCACATTACATTTATCGTTCGCTTCGGTAAAAGCCCAATCAACATTGGTCGAGGATATATTGTTATGACGCAGAACTATTTCGCCTTCAAATACTTGTGTGCGGTGGCTGCCGATAAGTTGGGTGCAACTATAATCTGCTTTGGCGAGGAAAAAACCTACTCTTGCCTTAAAAGTTGCGATGTCTCTATTAACAACATATAAACTATCAAGCGTTATACTATTACTTGTTTCAATAGAGCCGTTCTTTGTATTTGCGAAACCGCCCGCCATCGTCCAAACATCACTATACGGAAAATTAGTCCCCCCCGTAATGAACCCAAGTATATAACCAGGCAGCCCCGATTTTAGAAGCGCGTAAAGCGAACCTGGTGTTAGTGAGCTGGTTTTAGCCATATCTTCAAACCTCGCATCGCTTAAGTATACATCTCCACTTATACGGGTGCTGGTGTTCTTTTTTGTATCCGATTGCTGACCGATTTGTATTTGGGTTTGGGTTCCCGTTGTTGTTAGTGCATCTATACAACCAATATTTACATGGTTACCCCTCCCACCAATATTGATTGCCGTTCCTATGGATGAGTCGCCGTATTGAGTGAAATTTCCTATTCTTATTTGCTCTGTTGCTTGTTGTCTCATAGTGGAACATTTTAAAGTTATTCGTCCGTGAGGGTGCGAATATATTGATTCGTTATAATCATAATCGTCATCATCAAAATCAGACATGATTCTATAACCGATGAGGTCTCCTTCCGGAGCGTTTTTCTGGTTCAATTCAATTATTGATACGCCTTTTTGTCCGGGCGGCCCTACAAGCGTGGTGTATTTGGATATTGTTTCTTCACCTGTTCCTGTAACCGATGCTTCGGTTATGAAGCGGGTTTTGGTTTCAACTCCGTCAATGTCGCCCTCTGCTGCAGTCATTCTTGTGGTTAATGCCGTGATTGCGGTTTTGAGGTCTTGATTTTTATTGTTATTATCCACAATCCATTCAGTCGAGAGACCCGATGTGTTTAGATACTGAAGAAGCAATTTTATTTCGTCAATTTCGTTTTGCTCCAGCTGGTCTTCAAACACGAGTTCATTGATGTAATCTTCAATTTTTTTTCCTTTTACGTATAAAACACTTGAAACGTTTAGACCCGGAATATCGTATATGCCTGCATTGTCTGGACGAATCGATATATTGGACATGTGATGCGATGCTTTTTAGCAATATATTATTATTATATTAAATAATTAGATAAAATTATAAAAAAAACATCTCATAATATATTATAAAATAAATTTATACAATGAATGAGCGACAATCAGACAATCATCGAATTGTTAAAGTTTCGAAGCACTTTTTTAAGGTAAGCAATTCGGATTCGAATGACTACATTTATGAGAGTCATAATCCTGGTCATTCTCTAATATCGTTTAACAATCCGGGAATTACCAATGTTCAATCAAGTTCAGATTCAACAGTCACGCGTCTAAATCCTATCAGTTTCACAATCGATTTGTATTATCAGAATGTGAGCGAATCACTTCGAAACAATCGTTTTCACGTCGTGACAAATATTTACGAATCGGGGAAGGGGAAACTTTATCAAAATGGAACGAGAGAAGGAACCGACAATTTTCTTCCGAGTGTGAAATTAAATGACGGCATTTATAAAACCGGCGACGAAATCGGCGCTGAATTGCTTCGCGCACTAAATGCAGCAGACATCTATTGGTATAACACCGAAACTAATGCAGCAGGAGAAAAAATTGTATGGACGGGGACAAGTTATAATGCGCAAACGAAATCAATGACATTTAAAATCGCAACCGCCGTTCCCGGAATTGCCCCAACGACTCCAGCTCAAAAAGTTTTATGGGGTCTTTCGATTTTGTGTAACCTTGATTTAAATGGTTTTGATTATAACGCATCGCGCGTCCTCGGTATCAATACATCACGCCAGTTATTGTTAAGTTTCGATGCTGTTCGATCTGCGACTGGTGTCACATCCCCCGACTACGTTGACCTTCAAACGATTCAGGTAATACAAATTCGATCAAATGTTGCCAAGCGCTTTTTTCAAAAACAAGGATCTGGAGCAGGAGCCGCAGCAAATAGACCGCTCTCTCTCACAAACATCATGTTTGAAATACCCGTTGGACCCGAGTCGCTGGGCGGAACGCTAACATGGCTCCCTTCAGATAATCGTTATGAACAGGAAATTAGCAGCAATTTTGACGAGTTCAGTATTATCCTTACTGATAAAAACGGGGCTGTAATTCCGTTTCTGTATTCTGCTGAATGGAATTTTAATTTTTGCATTTCAAGAGATGTCATAGCTCCAAGTAACGAGGACCGTGTCAAAGCAATGATGGAGTATAATAAATTCAAAAATTTTTAAATAATAATATAATATATATGCTCAATCGAATTATAAATTATATTTTTTGTTGCAGCTGTTGGAGCTTGCCCGGTCCCTAACGTTTTTGGCATACATTTTTTTTCTGCACAATATGTATATATATATATGCCATGTCGCTTCGCTCCTCTGCCGAATTGCGCAAACTAAATAATTATCCCGAATTCAAAACACGAGTCGGAATCAATGAAATTATGAGGTTTATTCAATCAAACGAAAACAATCGCGCATTTCCCAATCGAATCAACACAAACAGATTAAGGCAACGTTACATTGAGAAATTTGGGGGGAATTCCGGATTTGTTGTTCAAAATGCTACACTTTTTTATATAAAACCGGCTCTTCAGATTCGATTAGAAGTCGTGTATCCTGACGAGAGAGAACGGAAAATTCAGAGCGTATATGACGACGCGACGCGTGGTCTCGGAGTTGGATTGGGACAATTCTTCGCGCAAGTTTCTCTCACGTATCTCAATATAAAAAAAGAAGACACCGACGCATTTTTACGGAAACAAGGCGATTACAAAATTACGAGAATTGTCAAAAAGTCCATCAATAGTCCAATCATTGCAAAGGTTCCCAACGAACGCTGGGGTTGTGACTTGATTGATATGAAGGCGTTTTCAGGCGACGCACCTGATGCGCCAAAATGGATTCTGTCCGTCGTTGATTATTATAGCAGCAAAGCATTCGCTCGTCATATGCCAAACAAGACGCTCGTAACCATTCGAAACATGATGGAGGATATTTGCAGAACAAGTAACACGTATCCTCATATTTTACAAGCAGACAACGAATTCCACGCTTCCGCGCCAAATGCACGTAATGTGTTGCAAGTATGGTGTGACCAAAACAATATTGAATTTGTAAGAACACTCAGCTATACCCCGACCTCCAACGGAAAAGTAGAACGACAAAACCGTATGATTCGCCAAAAAATACGAGCTGGCTTTGCTCGAAACAATAATAACGAATGGGCGCAGCATTTAGCAGATTACATTGAAAATATAAATAATCAAACCATTGTCCGCACAAAGCAGATTCCCAACAATTTATGGGTTCCTGGATACAATAACGCCAATGCAGCAATTGCAAATAATCCAATGATACAAAGGACCCCAACGGGTAAAATTATTATTCGAACTCCAAAAAAGCGCGACAACATGACGGCACAGGACATGCGCAATATTGCACAAGCACAGCAATTCAAAAAAGCACAAGATATGCTTGAGAAAAGCAAATGGTCATTCGGTAAACCAGGCGAGTTCAAAATTGGTGATAAAGTCCGGGTTTCCTTATATGTTTTGTCAAACAAAATGAGAGAAGCACGCAAGGATAAAAAAACTACAAAAATATCGGTGAATTGGTCTCCCGAAATTTACATCGTCACGCACCGACACGAGAACGCCAGCGGAATCAAAAACACGTCCTACTTTTTGAAAAAGGAAGCCACAAATCAGCAAGTTACAAATGCTCCGAGACGCGCTGGTAACCAGCCGACACCACAACGGTTTTATGCAAACGATTTAATCATGGCAGATAAAATAAAACCAAATAATCAATACTCAGGTTTTGTGCAATCAACAATTCCGACAACAAGGCGAGCTTTGGAAATCAATAAGATCGCCGGTTGATTTTTTTTTTGTATTTTACATTTTAGCCGAATTAAAATATAAATTGAAAACTATTTAAATAATATTCTGTATCTATATATACGAGACGAAAAACGATGGAATCAGTTGAAACGCAAACAATGCCTTTAGAGAGAAAAACTTCAGAGGCGCAAAAAAGGGCTACAGCAAAATGGAGAGAAGCCAATAAAGAATATGTCACTTTATATAGACGCGAAAAGTTTCGATTACGATACGAAACCGATGAAGATTATCGACGAAAATACCGGGAAAAGAATTTGGCTTGGTATCACAATAACAAAGCAAAAAAAGCGGCGGCAGCAGCAGAGGCAACAAGCAGCGCCTGAAATCCAGTAAAAGAAAAAAAGAAAAAAAAAGATTTTAGGAATTTTAGGAATTTTAGGAATTTTAGGAAATTTTCATATTTTTTTGTCATTTTTTAGTCAAAAAAATATAAATTGAATTTTTTTTTACTAAATATATATTCTGTCAAACTGGCTTAAAGAATTATCTCATATATATATTATAGAGACAGACAAACGACAAAAATGCAAACTCAAACTGTAAAGGCAGGTGCCAACGTAACTTATAACTGGGCATCTTATTTGGCATCATTATATATAAAACAAGATGAAAAATGCACGCACACGCGGCTGAAAGATGTGGAACTGGGAATAAAGGGTGGCGCATATTTAATATTGGATTCAGAACTGGAAGAATTTTATAAAAAGTATTATCAACACGTGTTTGTTGAAGGGAAACAGGAATATTTGACAGAAATTCAGCTACATGACGCAGGACCCATACTGGTAGATTTCGATTTTAAATACGATGTTAGCGTAGAAGAGCGCCAACACACAAAAGACCATGTTGTTGACATGGTGCTGCTTTACATGAACACGCTCAAAAAATTTCTAAAAATTGATGCAGGAGTAGCTATTCCTGTATTTGTGTTTGAAAAAACAACCGTGAATTGCAAGACGGATATGACAAAGGACGGAATTCATATGATTGTAGGAATTCACATGGAACGAAAACAGCAATTATACCTTAGAAGCCAGGTTTTGTTGGAATTGCCGAAAGTGTGGGGCGATTTGCCCGTAACGAATTCGTGGGAAGATGTCATTGATAATTCAATTACAAGCGGAAAAACGGGGTGGCAGCTTTACAATTCACGAAAACCGGGATACAAGGCGTATTTGCTAAAATATCACTTTTTGCTAAAGCTCGGCGGCACGAATGGCGAGTGGGAGTTTTCTGAAAAAAAGGCGACCGAATTCAAATTTGACACGGATTTCAAGCTGCTGACAGCAAGGTATAGAGGTCATCAATCCTTTCAGTTAGTTGAAGAGTATAAACAAAAAATAGACGACGTGGAGATTTATAAGATGAAAATGAATTCAATGCCAACAACCGCGTCGCGCTCAGCAAGTCATCCTGGTCACATGTCTCAACAAGAAACCGATTTTGACGAATCAGAATGCACCGCTGTGATAGCGCGTTTGAATCCGGAAAGGGCGCGCGACTTTGCAAACTGGAATTTGGTTTATTTGGCAATAATGAACAACCGCGAAATGTCGGGCGGTATGAAGAGTCGGCTGGTTCATAAATTCTCTGCATTGTGTCCTGAAAAATATGACGACGGGTCGAAGGTCGATAAGCACATTGCTTCTTGGCGTGAGGTCAGTTATAATGACTCAGGATACCATTTTGCATCGGTTCGTATGTGGGCGAATGAAGATAGCCCCGTCATTCCAAAGGGCGTTTGCCGTTTAGAAATTGACGTTCCTGAAAATATCGAAGCTGAAAAAGCTTGGATCGATAAAAACACAAAAGTTGTAGATGCTCGCAGCTATAAACCTTGGTCCGAAACAATGTTCAAAATTTATAATAAATACAATGGAAATAATATTGGTCGAAAAATAGCACACTACTTTTCACAAAAAGATAAAGACGGATACGATGCCGTCAAAGTGGATTATTCTTGGAACATTATTCGCCCAGAGGAAATCGAACATTGTGTTTTCGGACTTGGAGTAGACGAACGCGCCACAATGCTCAACGAGTCGTTCCTTTGTTACCAAAGTCAATTCATCGCACAAACAAAAAATCGCAACAAGAAACAAAAAGATGTAAAACAACAAAACGTTTCATTTAGTGATGCATATGATGCAATGAAAAAAGAATTTGAAAAAACACATTTTAAATGTTTGGCAACATCTTGTTTTGTTCAGGAAGTAGTGAATAGCGAGGAGGAAAGAAATTTAATTTTGCGAAATAAATCCGAACTGATGGTAGCTTTTTCACATTTAAGAGTTCATTATCAAAAAACAGATAAACATGGAAACGTGCAGGAATGTGAAACACGTTTTATAGAAGAATGGATAGATGACGAGCATATTCGACGATATGATAGAATGGATAATTATCCAAATTTGAAAGCTTGTCCAGAATGCGTTTATAATTTATGGACACCTTTTCGAATTAGCACGGTTCCTATGCCGGAATTGACGGAAGAAATTAAACAGGGCGTTTCCTTTTTGCTAAACCATTTATCCATCATGTGCAGCCACGAAATAGCTACACTTCAGGAATTCAAAAAATGGATTGCACAAATGATACAGCATCCGGAAATAAAAAGTTATATGCCTATCTTTCAAAGCGAAGAAGGCGCAGGCAAAGGCAGTTTTTGCGAACTGATGCGAGCAATGTTGGGAAAATCAAAAGTTTTCATGACATCGTCACCGGACGAGTATGTTTGGGGGAGATTTAATAATTTAATGGAAACCTCATTCTTGATTTTTATGGACGAAATCAATCGGTTTATGACTGGCTCGGGATTGGATAAAATAAAAAATGTTGTGTCAGAACCAACGATACAAATTCAACACAAGGGAAAAGGAGCATACACGATGAACTCTTTTCACAGATTCGCTTCGCTCACAAATGCTTGGGATGGCGGAATGCCGGTGCATAAAAAAGCACGCAGGTTTCTAATGTGTGAAATGTCAAATGAAAAAATCGGAAATATGGATTATTTTAACAAATTTTATGAATTGTTACAAAATGATAAAGTTCTACGCGCTTTTTATGAACACTTTGCAACTCAAGAGGTGGAAAAAAAATTGCCACCCCCTATTCAAACAGATTTCCAAAAGCAAATGTCGGAACTAACCGTCGATGTTCCAACCTTGTGGCTACGCGATTTTATTGGTGACGCTAAAAGAAACAAAAGCACACTTTTGCAAATGAAGGAAACATCCCAAATGTATAAAATTATCAACAAGGAAACAAAAACAGAATTCAAAAATGGAGCATTCGTGACAACCGAAATCGCCGACAGCGGCAACTATGTTATTGAGTTGTTTGGAAAAACTACATTTGAAAAAATAATGGAATGGTCAAAGAAAAACGGATACGAAAAATATGAAACTACGCCAACCAAAATAATAATATATTTGTTGAGAAAAAAATGGAGTGGTTTGAAAAAAGGTCGAGTAACCAATACAGGAAACACTATTTATTTGTTCGTAGATACACTTGCAGAAATGTTTGAATTATAATGTTACGTCAGGCCTTCTTGTTATGTTTATTTTATAATAATATAAAAATGTGAAAAGTGGAGGGTGGATGGTGGAGGTGGAGGGTGGAGGGTGGACCACCTGTTTAAATCGCTGCAGAAAAAGCGACCAACATGCATCATTTCGATGATGCATGTTGGTTAAAAATACTAAAGGAGTAAAAACAGGTGGTCCACCCTCCACCCTCCACCTCTACCCTCTATACTCTCTAATTAGGGTGACACCCCCTAATTAGAGAGTATACCCTCTATTCGATACAAAGTGTTTTCATTTTTGGATTTTCGTATAGGGACTTTTCAAAATGTGTCCACCTTGTCTACCTTGTCTACCTATGGCTACTTACCGTTTTGACGGGTCCATAGCATTGAATTGAACCAAAAATAAGCACACGATTACACCGCGGTCGCGCACACAATCAAAAAAAACCGAAAAATCAATAATTTCTAACACATTTCTCGTTTTCAACACTGCATTTTTGTATCTTTTCCAGAATTACATTGCATCACATCGGTCGTAACCTTATGATACCATTTTTGTCTTTTGTTTTTGGCGTGCTTTTCTCTTTGTAGTTCACTGAACCCCCTCCATACAGCATTCGGCTGAGAGACCTTCGGATTTTACCGGAATTACGGTTGTGAATCCTGTCTAATCAAACCAAATATACCATATCACGCGGGGATTACGAGGAACCAGATAACTCTTTGCTTTTAGGTAGCATGGGCAGAATGTTTTTTGCAGAGGGTAAACCGACCTTTAGTAGCCATCTGCTACAGGTTTAGACGTTATAACGGGGCACCAATTAAACCGGATTGTTGCGGAAATGCAACACGACCAGACCCGTCTGTATCTGGAAGGACCCCTAACTCTTAGGGGTCCAACACTGGAGGTTTTCTGTTCCTGCAGAACTGAATAATGAGGCAGGAAGCAACTTTCCCCATCTGTGAAACGCTCAAATTTTTCCAAACGGAAAACGCAGTAGAGCCATCTGTCAGGTTCGAACTTCGGACCTTTTGAATCACAGACCAAGACCATGCAAATAAACACACTCATCCATCGAGCCATCTCGTCATATATGAAAGCGCGCTTGAATACGAAGTGTCCAAATCTATATATGAAGTGTCCTTTTGACTGTTTTTTTTTTGACATGTGACATGACTGTAAAATTTTGAACTGATTTTCTGTTATGTTGAGGGGAGTTTTTATAACAGAATCGTAGTATGTGGCAGCCCATCCCTTCCACTTTTTTTTAACCTCAATTCAGTGTGGATTGACGACCGTTTAAAAGCAACGCCCACGTGCCGTGGGCGTTATTACACCCCTAAATTGAAAAAAAATAAAAATAAAATTGAAAAAAAATGGGGAAAAAATGAAAAAAGAAAAAAAAAAGAATTGAGAAAAATGTAAAAAAAAAGGAAAAAGAAAAAAAAAGAACGATTTTTGCATTTTGGGGTCAAAATGGAAAAATTTCCTATATAGAATTTTTCAAACCAAGACCGCTGCTGTAAAGCGGCGGTTGGAACTACAGGCATATTCTACAACATACATAGACCTTTTTGCTCTATAAAGGGGTCAGAACATGTGACAACACAATCATATCTGAAAACCGTCGCGAATGTCATACATTTTATCGAGTTTTTCCAAGGTATTGCTCTCGTCATGCAGGTCCAGAATAATACTGCTAAAAACTTTCAATTTATCTTGCCGGGAATAGTTGAACTGCTTGCGCTTATCTTTCACCCCTGTCACATAGGTGCCAATCGCGTTTTCCGTTGTGTAAATAATTGCACTGTCTGCACCCTGTTTTCGCGCCACTTTCAAATGCTCGTTTGCGTCCCAACGCATATTCAGCTCATGCTCGTATTTTTTGCGCTTTTTTTCCTTGTCAAGATTTGATTGGATGACCCATTGTGAGAATTTGTAGTTCGTCGGCAGTGGCATATTATATTGTGATATTCTTTTTATATCATATCACAATATTATTTTTTCAGAATGTTTTCCTAAAATTAGGACTCAACCTGGACAGCCGAAGTTTTCGGGTCAAAAACAAGGCATGATGTGCATAATGCTGCAATTAGTAGATGAGAGCCGAAATTTTGAGTATTGACAACGAAATCAACCGACTGACCCGCGGTATTCAATCCCGTAAGGACGCCTTCAGACCAACCCTCCGTCAAAAGTGAAAATCGCTGAAGTGCAACGCAATTTTGCGACAAATATGCCAACCGACTGGAACTGGTCGGCGCTCCGCCTGTAGTCATTGTGCGATACAACAAATTCGTGCTTCGGGCAGAGTTTCCATATATACTGTTGGTGGTGACATCTGCGAGTTCGCTGGCTTGTTCAATGGGTTGTCTGGGGAAAACCTCAGAACCTACGACACAGCTGAAACGAGTTTGATTGGCATTACCTTCATTGCGACCGCTGTTAAACCGATAACGAGCGTTGTTTGATTCAAGTGCGTTGTGCGCAAATGAAACGTTAGAGTTGGGGTCAGCACTGAAGGGGCAAACCATAAGGGCATCCACACACATGGAATTTACTGTAATACGATTGGAACCGGTATTTGAGGCAACAATTGTCCTGATGTCTTGAAAGGGGACTCGAATTGGCGCATCAGAACCGGAGATTCGTTCTGCCAGTAAACTGACATAAAGGGGCGATATTGATGTCACAGTATCGACCTTCAGCTTGATATTCTCAAATGAAGCGTTGATGGATGCTAATGCTGCACCGTCAGTTTGAGTTCGACGTGAAATTTTCAATTGGTTATTATCGTTGAACTGAACTTCCATATGGACCGAGCCATAAAGTGACGTATCAATACAATAGTTTTTAGAATTTGGGAGACCAAGAAAATCGTCACATGTGATGTATGCAGATTTAGACGTTGCTCCAGGTTGAGATGCCAACTCGGTTGAGTCAAGAAGTTCAAGGTAATTGTTATTTAATCGACTATTGACCCAATCTTCAGAACCGCTGGCACATACCAGTGCGTGATATATCTGGTCATAATGCTGATTGTGGCTGCCACTCGCGGCTGCGCCAGAGACGTAAAAGCGAACCGATTTCCAGTGCTTATATGATGCTGGAATTTGGGCATTTGAAAAATCTTCAGCACCGGTATTGACCATTCCTGAAATTGTGTAGGTGTAATAAAGAGATAACGACCTAAGATCGACAATAGAACGTTCTGGTAAAACAAACCTCACAATTGAACCGGGACCACCGGTTGAAACACCTTGAGGCATGATTGTATTTCGAACAACGCGTGCTTGTGACTGGCTTGCGCCGTATCGCAACGGTGCAGGAATTTGTTCAGCGGCTGACATTATATTTTATTGTTATAGTATATAATAATAAAATAATTTTCAAATATCTCCTAAATAAACATTCACTTTTCAGGTTGTTCTTCTTCAACTATTGCTGCACCTTTTTTCATTTTCTTTTGGTCGTTTCCACCATGCATTTTTCCGATACCGTATTGTCCTTTTTGCATTTTCCCGATGCCATCAGGAACGTCACCTTTCATCATTTTTCCAATGCCCATTTTCGCTAAATGTTTGTATTTATGTTATATTATAACATTTTATTTTATATTTATTTTATTTTACACAATCTTCTTCTCTCCGAAAAAATGTTTTATAATCAACATCGCCTAAATCGATGAGTTGCTCTCCCCGTTGTTTGTGTTCTTCCATCAACTGCTCGAATCGTTCCGGTTTATTGATATAGACCCATGCAATCAATTCCAATAATAATTCATTCTTTTCCGGGAATTGCCGTTGTAATTTTCCAAGAAGTTCTAATTCTTGCTCAGTTTCGCAAAACATACTATTTATACTTTCTCCTTAATATATATCCTGTATATTATTTTTTTGTGAAGAGAACCAACTAAACATCCTCCTCATCTGAATTTCCACTTCCAGCTTTTGCATATCTGACTGACCTCCTTGCTGTATGTCCTCTTAATACTGACGAAGGGGGAGCTGGTGTTAACGCGTTGTTTTTTCCGGCGGATGCAACCAACTGTTCTATGTTTGCACTTGCTGAAAGCGCTTCGTTGATTTCCGCTCTTTTTCTGGGTGACATTTTTGACTTAATCATTATTTTTTTAGCAGCGGTTGTTAATAAGCTCGCTGATTGTGCTTGCTCGAGTTCTTGATAAAATTGACCTCTTGCTGCTTTTTTGGCAGAAGCGGTTGCGGCGTGTTTCTCTCTGAATGACTGAAGTGTGTTTGGAGAAAGCGTCTTACCGGGTTTCCGTCCTCGAACCTTGACGACCGGTGGCAGATTAGGATTCGTAACGTTTTGAACGTGAGATGCAGCGAAATATTCCCCAGCGTCGCCGGCTTCCTCTTCCATTGCTGCCGCTTGTCCCCTTCCAAATGAAAGACGTCGCGTGGGAGATACGGGCGTGAACGACGGTTGTATGTCTTGCAAGCTGATCGCTGATCCAAACCGAGTTTCCTTCATGACCGGCACACGAGCCGAACTTTTTACAGCAGGCGTTTGCATTGTCTGGACATCTTCCCATCCTTCCTCGAAGAATTTGACTCGTTGGTCCATCCGCTTAAGAGATGACTGAATTCCACTTACTGCCTTTTTTCCTATGTCCTCAATACCCAAAACCCGTTCATTCAATTTGCTTAATGCCTCTGGTATTTTATCGTCTTTTTTGGTATCGTCTTTTGCCGTATTGCTCGTTTTTATTATAATGTTTTGTGGCTGTTGAGGTTGCGGTGCCGCTTGAATCGCGCTAAGCGGGCTTTTTCCAATGACTGTTCCTTGAGCTGCGCGGGGACGAAATACGAATTGCGGCTGCTGCTGCTGTTGTTGCTGTTGTTGCTGCTGTTGTTGAACCTGTGGTGCGAGCTGCGCACGCTGCGGTGTCGATAACGCCGCATCGCTTTTCCCAAGGTAACCCAGTAACGCCTTTACCGATTTTGGTAACCCTCCACCTCCGCCTTTAGACGCTGCAACCCTTTTTCGTCTAACAACGACCTTTACTTTTTTTACTTTTTTTTTGTCTTTTTTCTCTTTCGTCGCCATTTTCGAATTAAATTAAATTATTATATTATATAATTATAAATAGATTATTAATTAATTAATTTAACTATGCCGCTTAAATTAAAAAAAGTATCAAAATATATTAATAAATTAATTAAAACAAAAAAGAGCTTCGATTTCCCTAAATACAACTTAACTGGACAATCCAGCTTCTATTTTGCTCTGCTGTGTGGTGTTCGCGGCTCCGGGAAAACCAATGCCATGCTTCAAGTTTTAAATATTGAAAAGGAACACATGCTGCAGCGAGAGAATATCGTCCATTGGATTTCTCCGACACACGACAGTAAGGTCGCTGAATTCGCAGAGAGATACCCTGATAATATGATGTTCCACGATGAATTAAATATAAAAACATTCAATGAAATTATTGAAAGTATCAATGATGACATTGAAGAATGGAAACACAAAAAATACATTTTCGATTTATTTGAAAAGTATTTGAGAAAGGAGAACGATGTAGATGAAAGTGAATTGAACATTTTAATTGAATCGGGAATTTTAGATGACGATGTTGATGTCAAAAAAATGATAAAAGATTTCAATTTTCATCATCCGCCTCGATCAGTTTTGGTGATTGACGACAGCATGGGAAGTCCATTGATTTCGTCGAGCAACAGCAAACAAGGAAAGGAAGCTATAAGATGGTTTATACGACATCGCCACTCTTATTGTAACGTTTTTATATTGTCGCAACACTTTCGCGGAATCAGCAAGCCAATCAGGTCGAATACAAATATGGTTTTACTATTTCCGTCGAAAGATCGCAGTGTTTTGAAAAGCATTTTTGATGAATTCTCTCCACTTTTCAAGGGCAAATTAGAAAATTACGAAGAATCCCTCGATTTACTTGATAACAATGCGCACAGCTTTTTGTTCATGTTTTATGACCAGGTCAAATTCCTCAGGTTTGGTTTTGATAAGAAGATAGAGTTTGACTGAGGGCGAAACTGTCGCTCTCCATCTCGCAAAGGTCTACCTTGTCTTATTTTCTATTATTCCAATTTAGGAAAAATAAAATAAAAAATAATCTATATATATAATATAAAATGAAAAATCTCTCCGAAAAAACTCTCGTCACATACCAGGCAGTGATTAATGGCATGCTCCGCGATGCCGACATCGAAGACGACGAAGACGGCAAATGGATTACAAAGCACTGGGAAAAACTCATGCAAGTAATTGAGGGGTCCAAATCAATACATACGAAAAAGAACCGATTTGCTGTATTAAAAATCTGGTGTGAGATGCACGACTTGCCCGAAAAGTATTCAAATGATTTGCAAGAAAAAATAGACAATCTTGTCAAAGAAGTCAATAATCAATATTCTACAAATCTAAAAAGCAAAAAAATCGAGAAGAATTGGGTTTCTGTCCAGGAACTAAAAGCCACAGTCGAAGCACTGAAAAGCAAGGTTTTGCCGGCAGAAGCCATCGACACCTACAATGAGTTCAGAGCGCTGATAAAATATTTGGTATTGCTAATCCACGTTTCCATGCCTTTACGGAACGACCTTGCTTGCGCTAAGATTTTTTTAACAAACGAAGTTCCAAAATCCAAATCTGGAGAGAAGAGAGAAAATAATGAAATCATAATAAATAAATCGAAAAAAACAGCTCAACTTATTTTGAACGACTACAAAACAGCTGGGACTTACGGTCAGAAGTTTTTGGATTTTCCTCCCGAAATTGCAAAGGAAATTATAAAATGGTATCCGGTCATCATCCGCATGTCGCCGAAAGCGTGGCTCATACCTGATCGAGAGGATTCGGAAAAATGCATTAGTCGCGTGACTTACACAAAACTTTTCAATTCCATATTTTCAGATACCGGGAAGAAAGTATCGACCACTCAAATCCGCAGGACTATCGTAAGCGATGTTGTAAAGCCCGAACCAAACGAGACGAAAAAGCGTGAGGAACTTGCAAACGTTATGGGCCATTCCATCGACACACAAAATAAATATGCAAAATCAGATTAATTATAATTTAGGAATTAATTTATAAAATATAATCTCTCTATATTTTATAAAATGGTTATTTCAGAGCAAGACAAGAAGATTCTTTTGGATCGTCTCAAAGCAGGACGCGAAAAGAAAAAAGCAGAGCGCGAAGCTGCAGCTAAGAAACAGAAAACGCAGGAAGCAAAAGAAGAGGCAGTAGTTCACGCTGAAGCCCCCACACCAGCGCCAGCAACGGCACCAGAAACCGCACCCGTAGTTGCGCAGCACGCAGAGCAGACACCACCCGAACCGCCGCGTATAGACCCGTCAAAACCGCGCAAACCAGCGAAGCGAGTTGAAGCATCTTCGGATTCCGATTCTGAAATAGAACAAGAAGAAAATAAAAAGAAATCTTCTAAATCGAAAAATAAGAAGAAGAATGTCCCATATATGAAAATCAAAATATATCAGGAACCAAAAAATCACGAGGCGTTGAATGCTCTCATTGGCGCAGTGCAACAAGAGGAACAAGCACCACCTGTTGAAATGCCGCCGACACCTCCGGCCGCGTCAGCGCCTCAGCGTGTGATAACAGCAACGCCGAGACAAAAATTAAGCGCACCAATCCTCAGGCAAAATACAATGAGGTCAATGGCGATGGATATTTTTGGTTGAGCGATTACTTCAGCGACGCCGGCCTCGTGACGCGGACACTCTCCATTTCGCTGAAACAAAAACCTAACAAGTTTTTAAATCAAAAAAACAAACAAATCAAAAACTTGCCAAACATTTGATTCAGTGAGATGGAGAGGGTCCGCGTCAAGAGGCCGCGCATGCTGAGAAATGTGACGGACACTTTGAACAAAAATGAGTCGCAGTGACAACAACATCAGCTTGACACCACTCGCTGCAAGGATCACACAAGCAGGAATGGTGACTGCGCGTAGTTACACGCACAGTGT
>Ga0208147_1000223_pt1 | contig 20935 bp, 24 predicted proteins | sample DEB3_08_DNA_FD_184520 | JGI IMG/M metagenome (GOLD analysis project Ga0208147, IMG submission 184520) | Aqueous microbial communities from the Delaware River and Bay under freshwater to marine salinity gradient to study organic matter... | ecosystem: Environmental > Aquatic > Marine > Coastal ... | reverse complement strand
TGGCGCAGCAGGTGCAGCAACCGAAACACCAGCGGGGAGATCAGCCTTACCGGCTTCCTCAGTCGGCATGGCGGTAGCGATGTTCTTGTTCTGCTGGTAGAACGCAATCGGATCACGCTGTGCTTCCACAAGCGCCGCAGGGTTTGCATTGAAGAAGTTACCGACTTCATCCAACTGGTACCACTGCAGGGCTTCAGCCCGTGTTGCAGACTGGGCTGCGTTACGTTCCGCCGTTGCTTGATCGGTGAACAGATAGTCGTAGACACCGCGCAATGGGCTTTCGCGCAGGTCGTTAATGATGTTGTAATAGACTTCGCGGCGGTTACGCTTAGCCAGAAACTCGTTGATGTCGTTGCGTAGCGGACTTGCAGTCGGGCTAGGCGTGGCCACCATAGACGGCGGGGCTTCTGCCCCAGCCGGAACAGCAAGACCGGGCCCACCCGTGAACGGCTGCGGGCGACCACCAGAGAACTTGGTCTGCCAGAGAGCAGCAAACTCGCCAGCAGTCATATCCGGGCGACCGCCGTTCTGGATTACAGCCTGCTGCGCCCGCGCACGGTCACCGCCATAGGCCCCGGCCAGCACTTCAACCGCATTACCGTTGGGGTTCTGCAACAGTGAGGCAGCGCCGCCAGCACCCTGCTGGTGGGCCAGATAAAGTTCCCACGGCTGCGGCTCGCGGTTCAGACGTGCGCGAAGGATTTGCGCGTTGCGGCCAGCCAGCTTGGCTGCAACCTGTGCATTGACACGCGGATCACGAAGCTGTTCGGGCGTTACGCCAAAGTCAGCGGCGACTTCAGGGCCAATCTGGAAGATACCGGTGTACTGCCCAGTGCCGGTGTTCACACCGCCTGAACTTTCCAGCATGGAAACTGTTTCGAGGTAATTGTTCGGCAGTCCGTTGGCCTGCTCAAGCCGGGCCCACTCAGGCAATTGCTGGATAAATTCATCACGCGTAATCGCGCCCGCACCACGGGGCGTAACAGGAGCAAGTTCTTCCGCATACTGAGCAGATGGCGCACGCGCAGCCGGGATATTCAGCGTCTCCATCGGCCCAAGGGTTGGACCCTGCGGAGTCTGCAGTCCGGGCACGCCGCCCTGCCCAGCCCAAGCCGCTTCAATACGAGCGCGGTCAGCCTGCTGGTTAGCGAAATCGGTCGCGCGGCGCTGCTCGGCAGCAGCGTTCTCAGCCATACGCTGACGCGCTTCCTGTTGGGCCAACTCAGTTGTCTTAAGGCGCTGTGCGCCTTCGACGCCTTCAGTGTATGAGCCCAGCCAATCAGGGGTCTCATCGGTCACGCCACCAAGGATATAGCCCCTGCTGGAATATTGCTGCGGTGCGGCCATTTAAGTCCCCTTAAGCGAGAGAGCCAAACAAGTTACCGAGTGCCTTGCTCTGCTGCTCAGCCAAGTCCTGACGGCGGTTGTACAGGGAGTTGTATGTCGGCATGGCAAGTTGACTGTATCCGGTAGGCGCTTGTTCCGGAAGTGCTTGCAGACCAGCGGCACGGGTTTGTGCAGCCTGAGCATAATCAAGTGCCACATTCTGAAGTCCGACCTCAGTACCGGCAATAGCCGCCTTGCGCGCGGCTGCTTCCTGCAGACCCGCTGGCATACCACGGCGGGCTTCCTGAAGCTGAGCATCAGCAGCGAAACGGGCATTGGCGTAAGCCTGTTCGGGATTAGGTGTGCCCATATTAATGAGACGGCGGGCTTCCATGACCTGCTGTTCGAACAAAGCCCGGTTCGTACTGGCCTGTGCTGCAACTTCCTCAAGCTGAGCGCGCTCTTCCTTGGTGAGTTCACTCATGTCCTTGTTGAACATGGTCATGGCAAGCTGCCCAAGAGCACCGATGGACTGCGGATTAGTAGCCAGCTTGGTAGCCAGAGAACCCAGCGTACCTGTCAGACCGCTCGTAGCGGCAGCGGCGGCAGGAGCCGCAAGTCCGGTGGCAGCATTGATGCCAGTAGCAGCACCGATATCGACAATACCACCAGTCGCCGGGACTATAGCACCAGCACCAAGGGGTGCAGTCGGTGCAGCGGCAGCAGCGCCACCGCCAATACCGCCAAACATACCGCTCAGACCACCAGCGCCAGCGTAACCGCCAAGACCACCGAGGGCGGCACCGAGGAGGGGGTTCTGCCCAGTTATGCCTGCTGCTGTTGCGCCAAGGCCAGCGCCAACTAATGCACTGCCTGCAGTTGTACCTAAAAATCCTGCGACACTGGGAGCCACACTACCTAAAAACGCGCTACCAGCAAGAGCACCAGCGATGGCAGGCGCAGCAAACGGGACAACTACAGCAGCGGCTACACCAACAATAGCTTTCCAGTTTTTCTTGACGAACTTGCCTACGCTGCGGGCGGCGTTCTTGATTGTGTTCCAGAGACCCATGGCGGTATCCTACCTTAATCTTCCTTGTCTGCATAGGTTTGCAGAAGTTTATCAAAGAACTCCGTGCCCTTGGCACGTACAATCTTGGCGGGAATTACATACTCGCCTTCGTGGGCCTTGATTACAATACCGCCCTTATCCTCCATGTCGTCCTCTTCCATATCATCATCCATCTCCCCCTTTGTAGGGATCGGACCACCCTTCTTCATGGACATCATGGGTTGGGCGCTACCGGGAGCAGAACTGGGTGAGGCGGCAACACCAACTCCACCCCCGGTAGCTACACCCGGCGCGGACGCCGGGGACTGCATGATCTGGCCGATAAGAAGCAGAATAAACATCGTCCCCTGATCGAAGTCAGGCGGCAGTTCATCATCTTCAAGGATACCGCGAGCAACAATTGACTGCTTCAGGGCTGGATACATCTCCGGGTTTTGGAGAGCCACTTTCGCCATATTGGTAAGGAGTTGGACCTGATCCATGGTAATGTCCCCCTCCGCAAGCGCCTCCTCGACGGCAGTGCGGATTTCAGCAACCTGCTGGGGGTTCTGCTGGACAAAGCGGCGGGCCTCCAACTCCATCTGTTGCGGACCAAGGCCACCCTGACTGGGGCCTGAAAGACCGGGCATACCGGGAATATTAGGACGAATGGGCTGGCCGTCCGGACCAATCATACCACCTAGCTGATAGGAAGGAAGCTGATCAGAGTTCATAGTAGCCGAATTTATATTGGATACCGGCGTCATAATCGTGCTCATGTTGAGCAGACTGGACAGCGCAGGAGGTACATAATTGTTCATCAGCGGGTCCTCAACTGAGCAATGAGGGTATTAAGTGTTGATCGCAATACGGAAACATCATACGCCAGTGTCTGTATATCTTGCAACGCCTTTACATAGTCCGACAGTATTGGAACTGGCACACCGCTGACTTTCACGCCAACTGCCTGAGCAGTCAGACCATTAAACGTATTGGTTGCCTGTTGGGTGGTTACCACCCCAGCAAGAAGTGCTGCACTGGCCTTATCTGGTTCGCCGCGCTGATCGGTCAAAAGCTCAACATTTTCTTTTAGCGCATAAAGAACACGCACAAGTTGCGGCTCTACATTCTCAAGCGAAATGGATGGAATGCCGGAAAATCTAGCCATTAGACTTCTGCCAATCCAACTGGTGTTTCTGCAATATGGATCGCACGTACGCGTACGGCACTATAAACCTCGACCTCAAACGTGTCACTCTTATAGCCAGTTGGCAGTCGGAAAACACCGCTATCGTTGCGTGTCGTCGTAAAGATAAGTTGCTTGTTAATGTACAGATTAAACGTGATCGGGCGACCGGCGTCCCACTGCTGATTATAGGCTTCCCAGTTGGTGTCGATGTTTTCCCAAAACGAACTTGATAGAATCCCATCATAGTCAGCGACAATGCGCGCAGCACCAAGGTTTATCGGGGCATTGGTGATGAACACCTTAGACTTCCAACGCATCGTCATGCCTTGGGCATCAAGATTGTCCCACTGATAAATATCACCGCTGGTACCGACTGCCGTGTACAGGTTGTTTGTCTCGTTATCATACCACGAAGCACTGTACTGAAAATCAAGGTCAACGAAAGACAGGCCAGTGCCGCCTTCGCCTTCGATGGCTTCTAATGTAAGCGCCGCAGTAGCAGTCGATCCGATGTAGTTCTCTTTATAGACCGCCCCGACAATCTCTTCGGGGTTTACGTCAGCGTTCCATGTGTCGCTATAATGGACAACTTTGGTCAGAAGCTGAGCACCGGCCCCGCCATATACGGCAAGGCCATCATGAGTGGACCATACAATACCAAAGCCAGTCGCAACAACAGACGCCGCACTTACACACGGATACATCACAGCAAGTTTCTGCGCGACCATGGTGGCTGGGTAGTTACCCTCGACGACATATGGATAACCCCTAGTCAGTACCAATAGAATACCGCCGATGGAAGCCAATGCCACGATGTCGTACTCAAACGAAATGCGATACTGACTGGGCCACGCGTGGTACTGGCCCGGCTCACAGAAGTACAGATCATTACCGACAAAGCCAGCCATCATCTGGTTATGCAAAGCGGTAATGCCCTGCATCCCTTCAGGCGGTGCCTCGTACTCAGTCGAAGATAGCAGACTGGTCAGACTGAGATAGCTGAAGTCATCAGTAAAAGTATAAACACCACCGTCACCCCAGTAACGAGCAGCATCCGTTTTGCGTTCAGCCACATCATAATAGACAAGTCCAGTTACGGTTGTCGTAGCGACGGTGCCGCCAGCCAATGTGTACTCAAATGCCTTGCCGCTGACGATCCGCGTAACGATAGCACCGGTGAGACTAAGGCTCGGGATAGTATCGCACACAACCTTGAGTCGGTCACCCACAATCAGATTGTGGTAGTCAGCCATAGTGACACGGACAGTATTGCTCGTACGACTGATCTGCGACATAGCGGCAGGGAACCACAGTGTCTTGAGCAGGAAGAACCCACTGCCAGCCGTGGAACTCAGAGAACGATATAGTTTGACACCGCGAATATTGTTTTTGCCGGTGGGCTTAGAAGTCGGCAGACCAGTGACTATTGCAGTCTGACCTTCGCGCATGTACACGGGATCAGTCGGCTCAGAGCCAATGCTCTCCTCGCGCCACGGGGTGTACCACGTATAAAGATACGAGCGGCCTTGAACCTGATCACCAAGATCAACGGTGCCAACAACGAGATAAACATTGACGCTACCGCTAGTCGTAGCAGATACAGGCAGAATAACCGTAAAGGTATTCGCGTTTATAACCGTAACATCGTAGGTACCAGACGTGGCGGTACCGGATGTGAAATTCAGATAGACAAGATCACCGGAAATGAGCTTATGCCCGCTGAGCGTAATTGTTGCCGTAGCACTGGCCACCTGTGTGTAAGTGCCAGCGCGGATAACAGTCGTCGTGGCAATCTCAGGACCAGAGGCGAAGTAAGAGATCGTCGTGCTATTGATGACCGAGACAGATGCAATCGTGTTGAGGTCGCGGATATCCCACTTGACTGCACCACTGGTAGCGCCAGAGGCAGTATCAGTACAAGTAAATGTATCTATACCAGTTACGTTTATAGTATAGTTGTTTGTTGTTGCCGTACCGGAAGTAAATTCCAGAAAGATAGTGGCCCCAGTTGTGAGACCGTGGTTTGAGATCGTGACTGTGATATTTTTACCGGCACGCGAATACGTACCATCACGATTAGAGAACCCACTGATCGAGGCGATAGCGCCGGTCTTTAGATTATGCGGCGCAATCGTCGTGAGCGTGACCTGATTGGCGTTGTCACGGGCGTAGCTGACAACCGTAGCTGGCGTAAACGGCACGACCGAGATAGTCGGCCTAGTCGTCGGAAGGGGGAGCCCGAGATCGTAATAGTCCACTGGGTAGGGACCAGATGCGCTACCCGTAGTAGCCAGAGAATAATTGCTGACCTTGGGCGTGCCGCTCCCTGTGTAGTAGAAACGGCGCTCTTCAAGTTCGTCAGTAGACGGCGTAGCAATCGACACAAGCGAAGTAAACGACAACCACTTGATCGGTGAGCCAGTGCCAGCCGTACTCTCACGCAGACCGTAAATGGTTCGAACTGTTCCGGTACGATTACTATTTGCTACAGATACAGGTTCAGGATACGGGATCAGATCACCAGAATACAGCTTACCATTACGGGCAACCTGCGCGGCTGTATCCGCCAAAAGCTCGGGGCTATTACGGGGTGCCGTACCGATAAACTTAGTGATCTTGATAGCGACCATTCGTTATGCAAACCCATTGCCACGAGCAGTCATGCTGCTGCGGCTATTGTTAAGGTTATAACGCGCGCGGCGCTCGTTTACACGAGCCAGATACTGACGGGCATGATAGGAAGCCAGTGTGTTATCGTTCCACACAACCTTCGGCATTACCAGAAGCTGCTGTAATACACCGTGGACGAGCACGTCCTCAAGCTCGTTAAATACGATGTCGTCCATGCCAGCGGCGGTACGCGTTGGTTTCAGGGCGTAGAACATCCGGATCGTATAAATACTATCGGTGCCCGGCATAGGCAGTACAACATATTGGTCTGGGCTAATCTGAGTAATAACACGCGGCTCGCCACCATTCTCGGTGGCCTCAGTCGGTAGAGTTACGGTATTGGTGCCGTTGTACTGTACGTCATTGTATTCGTCTTCATTGACGCTTGTCGTCGGTGTAAGCGCCCAAATCTCGTCAGCACTCAGCCCGTTGAACTGATCCGCCCACTCAGGATACATGTCGATAGCGTCTTCCAGCGTGGCACGACGAAGAATATTGCCGTTGCAGGTCGCCCGAAACACAACATGAACCTCAGTGTCCTGCGGCTTGTTGAAGTAGTTGATGTACGATCCCGGCTGGATGTCGAACGTGGGCTGCACGTAGCGCCACGCAAGGGAGGTTTCGCAAACCCGGATGGCCACATCGCGGATGTACTGCAGGATAAGCGGCTGCGGCGCGCCCGGTACGGACGGCATGATCTTCGGCAGCAGGGACGTGAATAGGCGAGTAGACATCAGTACACCTCACCAAGCTGCACAACCGGCGGGGCTGCAGAAAGGCCCGCCTGCTTCGTGTCATTGAGCGCCCGGTTTTGAAGTGATACACCAAGCTGCTGCGTGAAGCTATCCAAGAAGAGCTTGGCCCGGCCAGAACTAACATGCTCATCGTCAACTGACGAGGCGAGAAACAAAACCCCATCGACCAAAGCGCCAAAGAAGCTGGTGGGCGGCTGGTCAATAGTCTGGTTTAATGTATAATCAACGGGCGTCCTAGCATACTCACCGACAAGTGTGATGCCTGCAGACGGTTTCGGATACAGGAAAAACTTGGTGGGGTTACGAACATGCCGCATGAAGTTTACCGGGGTTCCAGCCGCATCGGACATCCACGAGGGGTACGCGCGCGAGATGGTTTCCCGGTCTACTTCCGTAACTGCATCGCCGTTCTTGATCTGGAAGATGTCGATCAAACGATGAGCATCTGCAGGTAGCGTCTGCAGGCTGGCATTGGCAACTACAGTGATATCGCCAGTTGCCCCAAACAAATCAGGGCGAAGTACGGCAGTACGCTTAAGTATCTGATTAACATAGCCGAGCAACATCGCATCGCTATAACGATACGGTGTAGACGTGTCATTCAGTAATCGACGGCACTCGACTATGATATCAGCGGGTGTCACTTGTGACGCTTCCTCGTACGGACAGTAACTTCAGCGTTCAGTTCTTCGTTCGCCACGGGGGCGGGTTCCTCAGGGATCATGTCCGTGAAGAGCCCAAGCTGTTCCGTATGCTTTGCCTTGATCTCTTCCATCTTGGCGATGATCTGCGGCGGGGCATACTTTTCAGGGAACAGTTCTTCGTCTGTCACAACGCGGAGTTTCGGATGTTTGACAAGGAGTTCATGCCAGTCGTATAGCGACCCATCCTCGACGTGCTGGAGCCAGAGTTTCATTGTATCGTTACCTCTTTGAACCGAAAGGCTCACTGATACGACCGCGAGCACCGCCCAAGTTACCGCCGCCGCTCGGACGGCTGGTTCCGCCTGCCACACCGGACTTGCTGGCACTAGAGCCTGTCGTCTTGCCCGTCGTGAAGCCGGTCGTGTTGCCCGTGCGCGGGTTGACGGCCATGCGGGACGATGGGGTTGCTCTAGTCGGAGGGCTGTAGGGCTTAGACTTCGGTGTAGCGGTGACAGCCTTAGGAGCAGCTACAACTGACGGCTTTCGCGATGATGGAACATACGTGCGTGGAACGGCTTTCGGCTTCATCGGACCAATCTTTTCGAGATAACGACGACCAATCGGATTATCCATCGTCGCTTTCCCAACTGGCTTCTCAACGTTGGTCTTGCCGGGCGCTGACTTAGGAGCCGGTGCAATGGACGTGTAACCAGCGAGGTTATTTGTCTTGTCCTTAATATTGGAAGTGGCCATTGTTCGTATCTCCTATAATGGCTGTAGCTATCGGGTTGGTCCAACGGGGCGCTTGCTAGTAATTTTCTTAGCGGTACGGCGCGTCAACACCTCACCATCTTTAACGGTCGTACCGCCAAGCGTATATGACCGCTGCGCATAGTTCTTTGTACTTGGTGTATTCACGTAATTCTTTGAACCATAACCAGTCTGTGTCATGGTATCAAGCGTACGCTGGAAAGACTGTTTGGTTACTGTGCTGCCCCTTTTTGGCTTGCCAACCATGTACGTAGGAAGTTCACCACCGGGGCGCGGGATTCTATTGGCCACTGTTCCGATCTCCTAATGGTTACGCGATCCGATCCGCCACGACAATGGCGGACGGAATGGCAGGGATAGCAGGCGGGCCAGTAACAGCCGCTGTATGGTCAATCGTGACGGCTACGTTCTCAGGAAGCCACATTACTTCGATGTACTGACCGGCAGTGACAGTATCGTAGAATACGATCTGAAAAAATGTAGTGCCACCATCAGTGGCTTTTGGGACCGTGACACGCGTAGCGGAGCGGGCAATATCAGTACCATTCTTGCGAAGCCATATGGTTACGTCGTGATCGGTGGTATCTGAGTTGGCAAGCTGCAGGTTGGGTGCAACCATGTAGGTCCCAGCGGCAGCAAAGGTAATGCGCGTCAGGTTCGTACCGTCCGTAACGATAGAAACGCCGTTGCCCGTGATCTCGTTCGTGCCGAACTTGACCGCAGTCGGCGTAGTCGTACTACCGGTCTGATCAGTAATGTCAGAGAATGAACCAAACGCACGGCCAGACAGTACACCGAACGAAACAGAGCCGCCTGTAATTGCGACGTTGCTGGCATCCTGCGTAGCAATGGTTCCGAGGCCGAGTGTCGTACGCTGCGCTGCAGCATCGGCGTCATCCAGAATGGCGCGGCCAGCGGCAGTGATAGCGCCTTCAGCCCAAGTATCTACGCCAGTCGTGTAAGCGTATTTGTCAGCAGCCGTGCCGAGAGCAGCCAGAGACTGAAGCGTGGCATCATATGCCTGAACATTCGTGCCGATAGCTAGACCGAGATTGGTGCGTGCAGTGGCAGCATCAGAAGCACCAGTGCCGCCATCGGCAACGGTGATGTCAGTAATGCCGGTGATCGAACCGCCAGTGGCGGTAATGGTCAGCCCGCTGCCAGCCACAATGGGGGCAATCGAGTTACCGGTAAGACGAACATTACCAACAGAAACAGAGGCATTCCCGACATTCAGTGCGGTAGCAACACCGTCACCAGTCCTGACTGCCTTCTCGGTAGCGGCCACACCGCCATCAAGATGCAGAAGCTGCCCGTACGTATCGCGTACCTTGGAGCCTGTAAGTGATGTCGGCATGTATCCCTCTTGAATAAGAAGGTAGGGGGCCGGGGCCCCCTACTGTTATCTTAGACTGTCGCGCTGAACGGCGTAACTTCAACGCCCGTACCGATGATGTTACCATGCACCGCATACAGGTTGGTCGCAACGTCGATCAGGGTTAGGATACCGCCAGCGATGCCGCCAGAAGTAGTGCCGTTCATCGTGATCGTATCGCTAGCCGCAACCGTGCTAAACTCAGTACCCGTACCAGCAGCCTGATCAGTCACATAGATCGAACCAGACATCACGTCGGTGTTATCAGCCACCTTGATGATGTTATTGTTCGACGTGACAGTCGTCCCCGTGGTAAACCGGAAAACAGCACCCGAACCGGTTGCAGCCGGAAGGGTAGCCGTAACGCCAGCCGCACGGTTCAGAACGACGACCTTCTGATCGTGCGCTGCAACCGTAACGGCCAGAGTAGCATCGGCAGCGGCGACAAGCCGTGTCGATGTATCGGCAGCAGCATTGATTTCAGCAGCCGTAGCAGCAAGAGCAACGCCACCGATAGACGGTGTGACGAGGTTCAAGCTATATGCCGTACCCCCATTAAGAGTAGGGTTGTCCTGTGCAATACCGGTGTAAACACCCATGAGTTCTCTCCTATGAAAGGAGGGGGCTTACGCCCCCGCCATTACGTTACGTTGGGGATCGAACCGGGGTTGGCCATGACATCAACCACGATGATGGACAGAAGCACCTTGGCCACATCCATGCTGTTCGAGTTGACGGTCATCACCACGGCAGTGTCAGCGGTCAGGGCCGAAGCCGTCGTACCAGCGACAATGGTGCCCACCGTGGTGTTGCAGTCAAAGTCGTTGGCAAACAGCGTGAGCGAACCCGTCACACCAAGGTCGATGGTGGCAGCGGCACCTTCCGCCTTCAGCAGCTTAACCATGCCGCCGATGATGTGGGTGCCCTTCGGCAGGGTCGCCAGCACGAGCGTATCGGTAGAAGCCAGTGCGGTAGCACCAGCAGCCGTACGCGCGGCAGCGATCTTGGCGAAGTCAATAGTGTACTCCATCACATTGAAGTGGTTGGTGTACGAGGAGGCAAGGGCGACAGAACCCTTATTGATGCCGAGGCTGTCAGTATAAGCAACCATTGCTCAGGTCTCCTTAGAACTGGACGACAGCAGTCGAAAGAGCTTCCGGCTTGACGACCTTATAGCCGTAAACCTGAAGACCACGAATGATGTCACCGAAAGTGCTTTCCGAACGAATGGTTTCCATCTCCGTCATCTGCGATGCGAAGGTGAGGCCCATCTTCGTACCAGCGATGATGCTGAACTTGCCCGAAGACACGTTGAGATTGTGGCTGACATAGACCGTGAAACGGTCAATCATACCAAGGCGACCATTACGCATGATCGACTGGCTGTCACCGGCCAGCGAGGCATCCTTGAGTTCGGACTTCTTGATGAGACCAGCCATGCGGGCCGGGATCACGAGGAAGCGACCGCTCTCAGGGCAGTTGTTCTCATCGAGCACAGTACCCATGTCAACGATCAGATCGGTCACCGGGGTCGTCGCACCAGCACCATCCTTGGTGACAGTGAGAGGAGCCACGGAAGTACCGAGGTTGAACGCAGCAGAGATACGACCAGCGGTCGCACCCTTGTTCGCGGCAGCGATGTCGGGCAGGATGTCGGTCAGAACGCGCTGGTCGATCTTGATCTTCATCTGCTCGGACGCGTCCTTGGACCACATGTCCATGAGGTTCACGTCAGACTGCACCTTGTCGATGTCGTCTTCGACGCAAGCGAAATACTCGCCCTTGTCAATGAGAAGCTGCAGCTTCGGCTTGTCGGGGTTCTCCACGACAAGGTTCTGACCCTTGACGTAATCACGGATCGTGATGTTGGGCTGCGTACGGATGTTGACCGTATCGCCCTGACCCTTGATTTCGCCTTCGTAGTCCGTGTTAGAAATAGCCGCGAGAACAGTGGCATCGTAGAAGTTCTCGATCAGCTTGCCCGACCAGATTTCCGGAATGAAGTTGCCGGAATAATTCGGGCGTCCGGGTGCGACAGGAAACGCCATTTAAGTGCTCCGTTTAACCATTAGCGACAATGCGATTTTCCCGCTGTGCGGAGAAGATATCGCGTTCAATACGGTCGCGCTCGGTCTCACGGCCTTTGTAAACACCCTTGCGTACGTCATCGAAGAACTTTGAAATCTCCGAAGGCGAGTACGTTTTGGGTTTGTCACCAACGGGTGCAGCCGCGTTGCGGCTACGTCCGGGGGCGACCTGTTTCTCTAGCTGAGACTTTGCAGCGTCCCGAGGTTCTTGAGCAATGCTGTGGCCTGTATTCCCCTGCCATGCAGAGAAGAACGCAGCAACACGACGAGCATCCAGACTACGCTGGGCATTCTCAAGGTGAGACTGGCGGGTAACACCCGTCAGCGGATCGACCTCAAGGAGCCAAGAGTGAAAGTCCTTGCTCTGGTTGATATCTCGCCAGTTCGGAACAACCGCTGACAGATCAGCCCAGAATGACTGCTCGACCGACTGAGCCTGTCGCTGTGCGACCTGCTCGACACGCGGAACAACGCTTACCTGAAGATTACGCAGGGTATTCTCCAGATCAGCGATCTTCTGCTGGTAGTATGATGTCTCTTCCTTGGTCACGCGGCGCATGACTTCGATAGAGTCCCCATACTCCTCAATATCTTTATCGGTGATGAGCTTAGACTGGGCAGGCGCTGCCTGTGCAGATTGGGTCGAAAGGGACGAAAGCAGCTTTTCAAGCTGTTCAACCCGTGCAGTGAGTTCCTGCTTTTCCCCCCGAAGTCGGGCGGTGTCAGCATTATACATACCCTGAAGGGTGCGATAACGCTGCTCAGCAGTATCGTCTGCGGTGGTAGCCGGTCGTCCTTGCTCGTTAGACGCGGCTTCAGGTGCAGTCTTACTAGCACCGTTGGCTTCTTCAAGTGTAGTTTCGGGCGCGCCCGTGCCTTCCTGCTGGTCAGCAGGCGGCTGTTCGTCGGCGTGCATTTCGGCGTACAACTTGGTGATAGCCTCGGACTGCTTACGTAACTGCTCGGGTAGGGCCATTACAAACGCTCCTCTCGGTATGCGTGCCAGTGTCTACCGCTATCGTTTCTTCGATTGTGCGGTCAAATCACGAGAATTATTAACAAGTTTGCACAACTCTGTCAATACTTGGCACCTGCCTTGGGCTGTAGCGACAACCGTGGCAGATACATTGGGTAATTGCTCAAGTTCATGCTGCCGCCACTCGTTCAGCCACTTCGCTACCTCTGGGTAGTGAGAAGCTACGCGGGCCAGCATTTCAACCAGCTCTGGTTGCGGACGTATCATCGACCAGTCTGCTGATTAGAAACGATATTCGTGCCGCCAGCGGGAGTACCGCCAACGTCCATATTCTGCGCAGCGGGGGCCTGACCCGGAGGTTGGGCCTGCATAGACAGTGCAGCTTGCTGCTCCATGGCACGTTTCTTGGTAGCCAAGTTTTCACGCGACGGAACGATCTCATCAACCGGCATCTGCAGTCCCTTGGCAATTTCGCGCAGGATGGCAGCGCGCCCATCCGGACCCATGATACCCATGTCAATCTCGTTTGCCGTGGCATTCAGGAACTCAACACGACGGACGTTCGTGGTTTCCTTAACGGCAAGATTGACAGCACCGCGCGGCACGACCTGCGCGTCACCCTTGATGCTCTCGTCATCATCATAACGCATGTTGTAAACAAACTGCCGCTGGATGATCGGCTTCACGACATCGTGGTCAATATGCATGACGACCTGTCGGATACCCTTACCAGCGGAGCCCATCAGCATGGACAGACCAGACGCGGTACGACCAGCGCCCTGCACATCGGTGTCTCCGTAGATATACGAAGGAATACCGGAGTGGTCATCAGCCAAGCGGCTGAACCGCTCATAGACAGCCATCAGGGTAGACGAGTTGTCATTCGGCTGGTTGAACCGGACTGCCGGGGCAGAACTACCCAGCGGGTCATTGAGCACCTGCCAGATTTTCCACGGGTGCATCTGCGTGATGTCTTCGTTCGGCGGGATGCGCTCAAGGTTTACCTCGACCTGCGGTCCAGACGCGATGCCCATGTTGTTGACCAGTGCGCGGGCGGCTGCGTTACAGATATTCTGCAGGTCTTCGATGATCTCCGGAATAGCCCGGCCCCAGAACGAACCGGGCGTCTTGATGAACGAAGTCTTGGCGTAAGGCTTCTCGCCCAGCGGGTCATAGTTCAGCACGGCCTTGATGACGAGGGTGCCGATTATCCACACGTTGGCGTCGTATTCCTTGGCATCGTCAGGAACCTCGGCTTCCGTCATGCCCCACTCTTGAAGCATTTTGCCGGATACCTTGCCCCAGAACTCAAGCGCGTCGAACACATCGGTCGGACGCATCTCGGTGTAGAACTTGCGTTCCTCTTCCTCACGGGCGTATTCGGTCGGCTCGAACACGAACGAAGCATCCGGCCCATTTTCCAGAGCCTTGCGAATAGCCTGCTCGTCGTAGCCCGGAACGCCAATAAGATCAGCCAGAGCCTGCCGGGTCAACTGGTGATGCTCAAACATATAGCCGTCGTTGATCCGGGTGATGCCCGGCTCGGGATACATATTGAATGGGCTGACACGCTCGAACTCAGGCGCAATACGTTCGCCCTGCTCTACGGCGGTGCGGCCATTCTGATCGGAAACCCACTTCAGGAACCGCTGGCGGCGGACGATGGGCCCCTTGACGAAGGCGCACGGGAACGTCACCAGATCGGTCAAAAACTCATTGAACGCATCCGCCCAGCCGCCCTGCGCGAGTTGGTCCTCGATACGGATTTTCATCTTGTCCGCGCGGTTCTGGGCAGCCTGTAGCACCTTGAACCTGAACTGCTGGGCGACGACTTCACGCAGTTCCAGCATGTCGGTTTTGGTTGGGGCCTGTCCGGTCTGCTGGATAGTGATCATGACCTGCTCGGCAAACGCCTGCTTCAGCTCATCCATCTGAGAGGGCGACAGATCAGGCTCGGGCGTCGGCTGTATGTCCCACGGGGGCGTGCCGTTATCCATCAGGATGTCGCGAAGCCAGCTCTCAGCCGCACGGCACTTGATTTCGGTAAGCATCATGTAGACTTCAGAGCCACCCTGAGCGCGGATAGCGTTCATCTTATCAGGCTCGTACTCGCCATTACGCTGGCGCAGAGCCTTGAGCATGATGTCGTTGATGGGGTCTTTCGCCATGCGGGCGGCGTCCCAGCAGGTGCGGAGGTGGGCAGCCAGCCCCAGAATAACCGGGTTTTGCTGACGTGCTTCCATCTCGGATTGAAGCTGGGCGCGTTCCTGTTTTGCAAGGTCATCACCGCTCACAACGCGAAGAAGTGTAAGTCCGGCCATTTATTTATCCCTGCATTTCTTTCGAAAATTGTCCCATGTTCCGCCGCGTCGATGGCACTCGTGCATCTTGGCTTCGATTTCTGGGCTGTTCCGTCTGGAAACATATTTCCAGATATGTGGCCATAATGCCGTTAAAGAGCGAGAGCCAAACTCGATCCAGAAAGCAGGCCGCTGCGCAACCAGATATGCTCCGGCCCCAAGGCCGAGGAGTATAACAACGGTTGCTGCAGCTTCCTGCCATGTCATCAAGCAGGCTTCTTGTTCGGCACCGCCCAGACCAGCACGGGGGTAAGCAGGCCGATGATGGTGGCCACCGTATCGTGGCTCAGCCACGCAAGATTGATACCCGAAAAGGTCTGCACGATGAACAGGATGCCCATGATGGCGGCGACCAGCGCCTTGTCGATAGAGGTAAACATAAACTTATTCTCCTGTGTATAGCTAGGTAGGAAAACCGTTCTTCTTGGCCCACACTTTGGCAGCAAAGGATGGGCAGGCTTTCTGGACACCGGGAAAATCCCTGTGCCCAAGAACTTTGGCGCTAGGATACTTCTTTACCAAGCGTTCTACAAGTGTTCTAAGAGACCGCCACTGAGCTGGCGTGAAGTTGTCTGCTGGCTTCCATGTCTTGTCGTCAATGCCGCCGACCATACAGACACCGATACTGTCGGCGTTATGCCCCTGAACGTGGGAGCCGATGGCGTTCTCAGCCCTGCCGGGCTCGACGGTACCGTCCCGGCGGATCACATAGTGGTAGCCAATGTCCTTCCAGCCCTTGTCGAGGTGCCAGCGGCGGATGTCAGCCGCCGTGAAGTCCTGCGACCCGCGCGTTGCGCTGCAGTGGATGACGATCCAGTTGGTCTTACTTCTGGCCATTACCAATAGTGCTTTCCAGTTTAGCCTCGATCCGCTTCAGGGAGTCGGTTATATAGTTAAGTTGTTGTTCTACTGCGATAATCCTACCTTCTTGCGACTTGCGGTCTTCGTTCATACGCTCAAGGTTGTTGACCCTGAAATCAATCTCGGTCTTCCACGCCGTACCGACATAGATAAACCCAAGCGTCTGCAAGGCCAGCGCCACGATGATGGTGATTGGGACTTTCTTATCGAGATGCCAGCCTTCTGTCGTCACGATCCAACCCCATGAAGCTCGTTAGTTAAACACCAAGATTACCGGCAGCTACAAACGTATTCGCCACGGGGCAGATCAGCGAAATGACCGCATACTGACCCATCGTGCTGAATAGACTGGAATATGATACCAAGGTCTGGCTATTCGCCGCAACAGTAACTTTACCAGCGCCGCCCTGAAGAATGGTGCAATTGAAACCAACCCCAAGATCAGCCGCGCAATTAATCGTTACAGCAGAACCGCTGGTGCAGTAGATAATTTTACCGTTGTCAGTAGCCGACAGGGTGCGTGTCGTGCCAGACTCAGTGATAAGCTGACCCGTTAGAAGCTGGGATACAGTAGCCTTCTTGGTCTCCGAACTCTGCACAACGGGAAAAGCCTCAACACCAGTTAAGGTAGAGACTGCTGTCAAAGCTGAAATCTTCTTGTCTGGCATTGTCTAAGCTCCTCTAGATGAATAGGCTAGGTATGAAGGACGTATCCGGAAGGTTAAACCTTATACCCGCATTGTTCCCACTATTGACGTTACCATTAAACAGGTAGCTATAGAACGCAACACCTGTCGCGTTAATGTCCTTCACGTCCACATAAGACACGTTTGTCAAGCCAGACGCTCTGCTTATTGTAGCTCTACTCCCAGCAGTAGACGCGTTCAGGGTAATCAAATTGCCTGCCGTGCCAGACGCCGTGAACTGCGTAACTGTCTGCGTTGTGCCCGATGTCAACGTGATCGTGGCTGGCTGCACAGTGTCGGTGATGTCTGTAAAGGTATTGGACTGCTGGATGGTCAAAGCGCCAGCACCGCCCTGATTAAGCGTAGGCCAAGTTTGCCCGCCGCCAGCAAATGTTTTAGTGCTTGCGCTGGTCATGCTAATCGTGCCAGCGCCAGTCACTGTGAGGTTTGTAGCGGTCGCGCAATTCCAAGCCGTGCCAGAACCAGAAACGGTCCATGTACCGGAACCAAGCGCCAAAGTGCGGGCTGTTGCGCCGCTACTGTTTAACGTGGCAATATTTACGTTTTTGCCGTTAGCATTGAACACTCCAGCATCAACGGTCAGAGCATAAGTTGGGTTAACAGTCAGATTATCCCCAAGAACCCAAGTCCCGGCGACATCTTGCGTGATCGGATTATTGATGGTTTTTCCATTAGTTGTAAGAATGCTGGTGGAACCTGAAGTGACATTTCGCAGTGAAAGAACTTGAGTGCCTGCGGATAGCGTCATTCCGGTCGAAAAAGTCAAATCGCCGTGAACAAACCGGGAGCCAGCCACTAGCGTCCCCGCAAACCCGGTAAAATTTAACGCTCGCACGCGAGAAGGAATGTTGACGGCATCGGTGCCGCCCAGAACATTAAACGAAATAGTGTTAGCCGCAGCGATATTGAGCGCTGTGACTACGCGCGTCCCGGTAGATCCGGTGTAGGTCAAATCAACTACTGGAGTTCCAGATACACTGCAGGAAGTCGTCTGCGTAAATATGGTTGCGGCGTTTCCGGCAACTTGGATTTTGTTTGTGCCAAAAGCTATCGTACCAGTATAGCCAGTCAGATTTAGTGTCAGGCAAGGAACCGTAGCCGCAATAGTGCATGTACCGCCGCCAGAAGAAGCGTCGAATAGCACGGCGTCGGCGGCGGTAGGAACCGTTGCGCCCCCAGCGCCGCCGCTAGATGCAGACCAATTTGTCGTACTGGACGCATCCCAAGTACCAGTGCCGCCAATCCAGTATCTATTTGCCATATTGGCTGTTCCTTACTGGTTAGAACCAATGGCTTGAAAATACATGGCTCGGCTGATGCCCGTTTTGTTTTCTAATTTCCAAGTCGATGAAACGGCATCCCAATAAACATTTAGTTTTGCCGCTGTGCCTTGTGTTACGCTCCATGTCCCATCATCATAGATAAGAGTTGTTGTTTTGGCGATGACGTTAAACCCAATAAGGGCAAATTTACCTCTGCTATCCGCCAGCGTGCCTATTACTGTGGCGGTTGCATCCAAAGGAAGCGTAACAACGGTTGGGTCCGTAGCAGCAATATCAATGCGGCCTTGATTTACAGGTACACCGGCAATCATATCCCGGCGATCCAACCCTTGCGCTGCGGTGTAAATTGCCGACTTATACACCGCTGCCGTATTATCAGACTTAATGGCGTTAACAGCAGCAAAAGCAGAATTAATAGACGCGGTAGCACTCGTCTGCCAGAAACAGTTGATTACTTGCAAAAATTCGCTGCCGATAGAATTGTCTATGTTAAGAGCTTCACCACTAGCTCGTATCCAAGAACATTCTATCAGAGTAATGTCGCGGCAACGGCGGAAATAATACCCGTTGCCAATCTCGCCAACGTAAACATTTTGGATAAGAATATTGCCTGTAGTGCTTACGGCGCCATGGTTAAAATAGAAGGCATACCCAGTGTCATCATTGCCAAATGTTCCTTCCCACCGAACATTTTGGATATTAAGCGCGTATGATGAGCCAGAAGCCGCCAAGGTACTATTGTCGTAATACAGACCGTTTTTACCTCGGTTCCAAGATTGATAGCCGGTAAACGAAACGTTAGAAAAGTTTACGCCAGGATCAAAGAAAAAATTTGTTTCGCTATAAATTGGTACGGTTTCAAAATGGCCGCGGCAAACAGTAGTTATGTTGTGAAAGTTAGATTGATCTAAACAAATAGACGGGAAGCTGGTGTTAAGCGCAAACACAAACGGCCTATTGGTTTGAACACTCATATTGCGGAACGACAAACCTTCGCGCCCCCGCGTGCGCACGCCAATAGAACCGTTTCCGATCCACTGAGTTGTAGACCCAACGCTGATTTCTTCGCAGATAAAAAAAGATACGTCTTTTAGCTCAAGAGCCGTTTTTCTGTATGTTGTATTGGTAGAATTAAAAGACATGCCGCGCAAAGAACACTGAACAATAATACCTGCGTCTACGGTTCCTTCGCCGCCCTTACCAATAAAGATGCAAATGTCATCGTTAGTTGGCTCAAACTTAATCTGAGTAACCCACTGCCCTGCGCCAGTCAAATTAACGCGATCTTTAGTAACTGTAATAGTGCTAGTAGCAAGATATACACCTTTTGGGAAGTATATTGTACCCTGACCAGATGCAAAACTATCAATCGCAGCCTGAATAGCCGCCGTATCATCTGCCACGCCATCACCGACAGCGCCGAAGTCCTTAACCGAGACAGTATCACGAAGTTTAGCTTGCACCGTACGTAGCGTTGCGCTCGTACCGGCCTGTAGAAAGCCGACAGAAGCCGAACCTGTCGAGGTGGCCAGTGCCGTATCGAACGCTTCAAGGGCAACGATGTCACCCTCAATCGTCGTAATGTCACCTTCTGCCGCAGTCATGCGGCCTTCAAGGGATATAATATCATTCTCAGCCGTGGTTACACGGGCTTCAAGTGGGATGCTCTGATCAGATACGATTTCTCGCACACTTGCTGCGTTGATCCGCATCTCGACGCGAGCCCCTGATGGGAACGCTTGGGCGTTCGTGCCGTCCTGCGCGCGGGTGATGGACATCGCGTTGCCGGTCCGAGTGACGACCTTCACGATTTCAACAACGCCGTTGGTGGCAATGATGGTAGCGTAAAAATAGTTGCCGGGCGTCAGCACGGGAAACCGGTTGCCATCGGTAACGACCATACTCGTTGCGGCAGCCGTTATCGAAGCCGCCAGAACGGACGAGACGTTATTAGCAATAAGTACGGTCATGGAGCCCCTTACGTGTCAGTCACGATGGTCTTTATAGTGCCGTCACCAAATTTGATTTTCAGGTCGCCGCCAGTGGTATCGACATAGATAAATGCCTTGCCGGATACCGTAGAGGGGGCGGTTACGCCGTCCACGAGCCCCAGCATCTGGGCAGCTCCACCCTGCACGGTATCAAGTGCAGCGTCCATAACAGTCGCAGCCGTGACACGAAGCTCCACGCGGGAACCTGCCGGAAAGACCTGAGCAATAGTTCCTTCCTGAGCACGTGCAACACCGAGTGCGTTGCCGATACGAGACGTGACCTTGACGATCTCGACCGCGCCGTTGGGCGCTACAAGCGTAGCGTAGGCATACTCGCCCGTCGTCGGGCTGGGAAACCGGTTGCCGTCAACCACAGTAAGCGTAGCATCACCGGCAGCGATGGCCGCTGACAGCGTGGTCGAGACGTTATTGGTCAGCAATACGGTCATCTAACAGTTCCACGCCCGCAGGCTTTTGTTGATGCGAGAGTTCGGATCGTTGGCCGTCTTGGCGCTCGTCAGTTTCTTCTTCATGCCTTTCATTCTGGCACAGAAACTATCACGGCGGGAACCGCCTTCAGGCTGCGGAGCCTTGAGCCCCGGCTTCCCCGGATTGGCAGCGTTATAGGATGCACGCCCCTTGGCGTTTAGACCGCCTTTGGGGTTCTTGCCTTCCTTACGCGTCCAAGCTGGGGTCTTGGCCACTACTTCTTGCCCTTAGCCATGCAACGGCCCATGGCCTTGCACTTGCCCGGATTGGGACACTTGGAGCAGGGGGTGAACTTCGGCATCGGCTTCTTAGCCATGGTACGTCTCTTTCTTAGAAGCGGCTAGTTCCGAGGTTAGCTTTAGATGGTGCTGTACGAGCAGGTGCCGAAGTAGGACCGCGA
>Ga0208147_1000221_pt1 | contig 20970 bp, 33 predicted proteins | sample DEB3_08_DNA_FD_184520 | JGI IMG/M metagenome (GOLD analysis project Ga0208147, IMG submission 184520) | Aqueous microbial communities from the Delaware River and Bay under freshwater to marine salinity gradient to study organic matter... | ecosystem: Environmental > Aquatic > Marine > Coastal ... | reverse complement strand
CATCCGTTGCACGGACAGTGGCAAGTGGCACGGTTGGCATACGAATGATTGCAAGCGGCGATGTTATTGAAGTCGATTATACGCAAGGCGAAGTTGGCCCTGTTGCTACTTCACCCATCCCAACGACCACAGGCTCCGCAACCCGCGCCGCGGATGTTTGCTCCGTGTCGGGGGTGAGTGGGTATATCGGGCAGACGGAGGGGACGTTGTATTGGGAGGGCAGGACAAATATTGGAGTGAATCAAGATATTATTTACATAAACGGTTCATTAGCTAATCAAGATAATCAAGTCATAATTTACAAATCCACAAACAAATACATAGCTCGCATTTATGCAAGTGGTTCGTCTGCTTTTTTTGTTCAAGATTCAGCAGACAAAACAGATTTTGTAAAAATCGCATTCGCATATAAATCAGGTGATTCGGCTTTGTTTATTAACGGAGTGCAAATTGGCTCAACTAATACGACAGCTTTTACTTTTAACGCTTCTCTTAACGCAATACAAATGAATGGGACGGCATTATTTTTTGGCCGAGGTGACCAACGATGCCGCGCCGCCGCAATCTACACCACAAGGCTATCGAATGACCAACTTGCCAACATCACGCGACTAACGTAATGGCTACATTCAGGAAGTACAAATGGAACACAAAAGCCGAGTTCGAGGCTTTCTACCAACTATCGCAACCCGAAGCAACCTGCGTTGAATTGGGCGAAATCGACAACACCTACTGCGTGGACTTGCTGTGGGATGACCAACCTGCACCTGATTGGGAGCAGTTTGAAACTTGGCCGCCACCCGTGGGCGTACACACTTTTCTTGGATGGGACGAACAATACACAAAAGATTACAATGAAAGAATTTCTGAATAGCATCGGCATCAACATCGGCCTAACCATTGCGGGCTTCCTCGGCTCGCTTCTTCTATTGCCTAAACAACGCAATTGGAAGATGCAGTTGGTCAGCGTGTTCAGCGGTAGTCTTTGCGCCACCTACCTTGCGCCTGTGCTGATAGGCTTCCTCAACATCAACGCACCCAACATCCAATACGGCTTGGCATTCCTTGTCGGATTTTCAGGCGTGAAGATTGCAGAAGTTCTTGAAGCCAAACTACTAAAAACCCTAAATGCTACACCAAGTCAAGCAGATTCAGCCGAACATACACCTGATTGAAGTCGATGGCAAGACCGCTGAATTTCTACTGATAAGCGACCTGCACTGGGACAATCCAAAGTGCGACCGCGCACTGCTGAAAAAGCACTTGGACCAAGCGGTTGAACGTAACGCACCCATCATCGTCAATGGCGACTTCTTTTGTCTTATGCAGGGCAAGGGCGATCCAAGACGCAGCAAGGATGATATCCGACCAGAACACAATAAAGGCAACTACCTGCAAGCAGTGGTTGAGGATGCGGTGGAATGGTTCGCACCTTACGCCCAACACCTTGCTTTGATTGGTTATGGCAACCACGAAACGAGCGTACTGCGACACACGGAGTTCGATGCGCTTCGGCAGTTCCAAGCCATATTCAACTACAAGCACGGCACTAATGTGCAGATCGGCGGATATGGTGGCACTATTCAAATCAATATGGACACGAGTACCGATGGCGATGAACATTCGCGGAACACGGCATTTATCATCCACTACTTTCACGGATCAGGCGGAGGTGGCCCAGTGACTAAGGGCGTAATCCAAGACCAGCGGATGATGGCCAACACCGAAGGCTACGACCTAACGTGGCAAGGTCACGTTCACGAGCTGTACCACCACATCAACATGGTTCACCACTACAACAGGACGCGCAAGATAATATCGCATCGCAGGGTGCATCAGTTGCGCACAAGCACCTACAAAGAGGAGTTTGGCACAGGTGAAGGCGGCTTCCACGTTGAGCGCGGCAGAGCAGTCAAGCCACTGGGCGGATACTGGATGACCTTAAACGTCGAGCGAATAATTATTAAGGTGAACGACAAAATGAAAGACACCCGAATAATAGACGCTAAATTCCACACGACCTGATGCGGACAATAAAGTACTTAGTGGTCCATTGTACCGCGACGCCGCAGACCACAAACGTTGAAAGCATCCAGCGGCACTGGCGCGAGCGGCTTGGCTGGAAAGCGAGTGGCTATCACAAAATCGTAAAAGCAAATGGAGAGGTTATCACTTTGGCGCAGGATGATGCGGTATGCAATGGGGTGGCTGGTTATAATTCTGCTTCACTTCACGTCAGCTATATTGGCGGCATTGATTCGCGCGGCAATCCATTGGACAACCGCACGCAAGGGCAGAAAGACGCGATCAGTCAAGTCCTCCACGCGTGGAAGCAGAAGTACCCCAGCGCAATAATTCAAGGTCACCGCGACTTTCCAAAGGTCAATAAAGCCTGCCCATCATTCAATGCCAAAGCTGAATATAGTCATATTTAGCCTCCTGCTGGCTGGATGCTGTCGCAAGGCAGTGGAAGTGCGCACCAACACGGTTGTGCAGAAGGACAGCGTTATGATTGAAGTGCCGAGGTTCACGGAGCTGTACATTGACAACCCCTGCGATAGTGCAGGCATCCTTCGTCAGTTCAGATTCACCGACAGCACCAAAACAAGCATTCTAAGCGCATCAAATTATCGCGGTAGTATTCGGATACAATTTCGCAGAGATACGGTCATACAACGCATCTCTGAGCGCGACACGGTAACGATTGAGCGCGTGGTGAAAGTTGAGCCAGCAAAGCGCAAGAATCGGATGGTGTTTGTTTGGTTCGGAGTGGCACTCGGATTGGTGCTGTCCATCTTGGCTTTCCGCTTGATGCGCCTGTAATCAAGGCTTCGCGAAGGGGTCGTTTCTAAACTTTTTTTTGGAAAGTGCGTTTAGACGCTGGAAACGCAGAAAAAAAAATAAAAAAAAGTATACAACCTATATATATATGTATGTAACTTTGGTGCATACCAAAACGGTAGCAACTAACCTTCTAAACCCCAAACCAAATGAACATCATCGAATCAACCCCCATCAACCTCGGCAATGACGATTGCGACATCGTGAATGCCTTCATCTACAAGCAGAAAGGCACGCTTCACCTGCACATCGACTACCCAACCTCTGACCGCATTACCAACGAGTTCAGGCAGAGCGACATTGACGCGCTGTGGGAGTGCCAATACCCTGAATGGAATGACCTTCTTTTTTCAACTATCTAAACCCACCAACCAATGAAACACGACATCATCGCTCACACACCCATCACGCTTGACAATGGCAAGGTGGTGGATGCGTACATCCACAAGCAACCCAGCGGAATGTACGCGCTTCACGTCAACTACATCTTTGAAGCGAACACCAATTCAACCCGAACAAAGCAGATTGCCGAAGCACTGTGGCGCAAGCAACACCGCGACTGGTTCAGGTTCATCCGCTTCCAGCGTTCTTCAACACCACTGCCAATGCCTAAACTCAACAACCAATGAAACACACCTTCACCCTTGACGCGTGGTTCGCCTACATCCGCAAGCAACTGCGCACCACACCAACGCCAACATCTGCGGAAATCAAACAGCCACTGCGCTTCGACTGGGCCCTGTATGGCCGCATCCTTCAAGCTAAACACCTAACCAACTAAACCAATGACAACCCTACTTGACAAGCTGAAACCCGAAATACGCGCCAAACTTAACGCGTTGCCAGCCGACCAGCAAGAACGTGCTACCTATTGGCTGACCAGAAGCGAGTACATTTTTGAAACGCCCTACTCGCACGCACGCTGGATATGTATGTACTTCCATCAACCCCTTGAAAATTTTTACGACCTATTCGCCGTATGAAAGCCCTGACCTACACCGCGTTCCTTTTTATGACCTGCTTCATCTGCGCCATCCACACCGATGCTGGATGGTGGTACTTCACCGCATACGCGCAAACATTCATATTTATATATATATTTGCACGTCTAAACAAACACGATGAAAAACACAAGCAAAACCAAAACCGTTAAACCTTTAATGCAACTTACTTCCGTGTACTGCGAGGCTGACACCCTCAACTTATGCCGAGCGCGATTTGGCACGATTCGCGCCGCGTTAAACTATGCTGCCAACCAAACTAAACCCTTAAATCAATGACCAACCTAAAAACAATCAACATTAAAGGCAAGCCTTATGTGGAAGTCGTGGAGCGGATTAAATACTTCCGCGAACACTTCGCCGACCATTGCCTGACCACCGAAGTGGTGCAACTGACACCCGACTTCGTAGTGCTGAACGCCATCATCACCGACCCAACTGGCCGCATCGTTGCGACAGGACTGGCACAGGAAGACCGCACCAGTTCAAACATCAACAAGACCAGCTACGTCGAGAACTGCGAGAGCAGTGCGTGGGGTCGTGCGCTCGGCAACTTCGGCATCGGATTGAAGGATGCCATCTCCACCGCTGATGAGATGCAGTTTGCACTCGCAAAGGAAAGTGAACTGGAAAAACTGCGCACCGATTACTGCATCCTAATCGAAGCGTTAGACCCTGCCGAGATGGCGCGGTTACTTCCGCAACCGCACTGGGATGCGGCGAAGTTTGCAAAAGGCATCGAATATGTAAAATCACAACTTAAATCCAACAAGAAATGACACCCATCGAATTTATCTACACCCTTCCCGCCTATCGCCGCACTTCACTGCGGCAGATGGCCGAGGAACTGAACAAAGCAGGCATCACCACCAAGCGAGGCTGTGCGTGGCGAGCATCCAGTGTTTACCTGCTGTTCGGTCGAGACAACAACAAGTACCACTCAACGCCGAAGTTACCACAAGCTCACGTGACAAAAGCACTCCGCAATTTGTCACGCGCCGAATCCCTCATCCGTTCATCCCTGCAAATCCTGCAAGACACCAATGGCTAACCTGCAACTACCCGCAAATATCAGCAAGGCTGACATTAGCGAATTTATCGATTCTGTGACCTCGGAAGTGCTGGATGGTAACATATCACCTTTGAGCGTTCACGTGCGCTGTAAAGCGTTAATAAAGGCCTTAGAAGGCATCTTGGATAACACGCAGGATATTGCGATTGACGAAGCCTACCATTACAAAGGCGCGTTCAGCATCGAAGGTGCTAACGTTGTACTACGCGAAGGATACGGAATGCCTGACTTCACGCAGGATGAAGTATGCAACGAGATGAGCGCGAAGTTGAAGCAACGACAGGAACTGCTGAAACAGGCGTTTCGAATGAACGGCAAGGCCGTGATTGTTGACCCTGACACTGGCGAGATTGTTCCAGTGCTACCGATAAAACCCAATAAAACCACCTTAACCGTTACCTTCAAATGACACCTTTAGCATATAAACTTTGGTTGGCAGGACTTAGTCTTGCCGACCTTCACGTTGAGCAGTCAAACTGCGAATTGGTGATGCGCATAGCTGTAAACCACACCGCGCGAGATATGGCCGCAGACAAACTGCGGCTGGTCTTGGCTGAACTTGACGCTCGCGAGCAAAGGAAGGAGGAGAAGAAATGACCTTCAGCGAATACTTAGAATCCATTGACGCTTGCAGTTATGCCATTGAATGGGCTGGCGATAAAACAATTGAACAGGTCGTAGCCGACTGTCACCGTGGCGACTGGCTGCTATGGCTCGCAAAAAAATGCGGTGTCGAATTACAACCGCTGACGCTTGCGAAAGGGCATTGTGCCAACACGGTCAGGCACTTAATGACCGATAATCGAAGCATAAAAGCGGTTGATACTGCTATAGCTTTTGGCGAGGGTAGAGCAAGCCGAGAGGAACTTGATTCTGCTGCTGCCAATGCCAATGCCTATGCCGCTGCCAATGCCGATGCCGCTGCCACTGCCAATGCCTCTGCCAATGCCGCTTTCGCTGCCGCTTTCGCTGCCGCTTTCGCTGCCGCTGCCGCTGCCAATGCCGCTGCCAATGCCGCTGCCACTGCCAATGCCGCTGCCCGTGCTGCTGCCGCTTTCGCTGCCGCTGCCAATGCCGATGCCGATGCCAATCGATTGCAAACAGCTGACATCTGCCGACAGTACATCGGCGACATTATTATCCAAAAAGTAAACGAAACTCTAAACCCAACCCAACTATGAACGACATCGAATTTATCTTTGAAATTGAAGACGAAGCAGGTAGCTTCGAAGTGCCAATGTACTTTTCTGCACACGACTGGTTTAACGATGACAGCGGTGACATCCCGATTCCTTCCTACACCGACATCGGATTCAGCAAGCGACAAAAGGAAATCATCCACGACCTGCGTAACCACGTAGGTACGGAATACGATGGCGGATTGCTTGGGCAGATGCAGAATGCCGCCGACTGGTGGGAAAGTCACAATGCTTAATTTTACAAACCTATGAGAATCACAAAAGACGAAGCGTACATTTTGGCCAGCGCATTAGAGGAGGCCAAATACGAAATGAACAACGCTGTTTATTCGCCTGAAATTCCAGTATATGAAGCCTTAACTAAATTGCAGGAGAGGCTTGCAGAATTTGGCAAGGATGGGCGCAGGAACGGAAGAAAAAGCCAAAACAGCTATTATGACATTATTAAACGATATTGCAAACAAACCTTAAACCAAACCAAACTATGAGCAACTATCAAAAAAAAGACGGTGACATATCCGTGTTCACCAATCAATCAGCCAACGCCAACGCGCCGCGATGGAAAGGCAACCTGCTGTTGAACGGACAGGAATACAGCGTCAGCCTATGGGTCAAGAATGGAGCGAAGGGCGAGTTTCTTGCTGGGAGCGTTCAGCCGAAGCAGGCACCAGTCGCTAACACCTACAACCAATACGACCAAGGCAATGACCCATTTTAACCAGTGTACCAAAATCAGCCTGCAAATTGATGGGCGTGTTTGTTCTACCGAAATGGAAGGCAATGAGCATACAGCTACCGAAATCATCGAAGCCTTTATCGGCTTGATGGTGGGGCAAACGTTCACGGAAAGAACCTGCTACAAGGCGATGTACAATATTGCATTAGAAAGGTACACCGAGAACGATTAGTCATAATATTGCCTATATTTGTGACAGAGTTAGCAATGTGATACCAGCGCATTGTTGACGGAAGACGAGCCGCGTTCCATTTGGCTTGCCCCGACAGCTGGTATCTGTCGGGGCTTTTTTTACCCATAAATTTTAACGATGATAAAAGTATCCGTATTTGCAAACAACAAAGCCGTAACGCCTTCGCAGACGAGCGACCTCAACACCTTGCTGATGAACATCAAGGATGGAAGGTGGCAAGACCAAGTGCTGGCATATCGAACAGGCAAAGGCACAAAAGACAACCTACCTGCATTCACCACAAGCGGCGAGTTTAAGCAACGCAAAAAAGAACACCTGATTGAACATAGTGGCTTCATTGCAATCGACATAGATGCCAATGACAACCCGAACATCAAAGAAGGTATCGCCAAGCTACGCGAAGACCCTGCACTGTACGCGATGTTCGTAAGTGTTGGAGGTCAAGGCTACTGCGCCATATTTCCCATCGACCCGAACCGACACCTTGACGCTTACCTTGCCCTTGAAAAGCGACTTGCAGATAGGTATGAACTAATCTGCGACAAATCCTGCAAAGACGTGGCGCGCCTTCGGTTCGTCAGCTATGACCCTGACTTGTACCAAGTGGCGAAAAAGATACCACGCTTCAAGGACTACCTGCCGAAGCCATCCGCACCAATGCGGGCGCAGTACGTGGGTAACGAAAGCGACAGCAACTATATGCTTTCGCAAATCATTAGCCGAGGCATAAACCTGTGCGAAGGTTACCACGACTGGTATCGCGTTGGCTGTGCCATCATCAACAAGTACAAAGATTCACCCGAAGGGAGGGCAATGTTTCACGCGCTGTCATCAGTCAGCGCAAAGTACGACAGCCGCAAATGCGACAGCAAATACGATGAACTGCTGAAATCAACACGCGGAGAAATCACCTTTGCAACCCTTGTCTATATGGCTAAGTGCGCAGGTGTTGAGGTACAAACACCTGAAACAAAGCGCATCGAAAAGCAAGCACTGGTCAACCGCTCACGCGTTGGTGTCGCTGGTGGATTCAAGTCAACCGATGATGCTCGCAATGAAACAATCGCATACCTAACCGAAGTCGAAGGATTGGAAGACGTAGAAGAGCGCGTTACCCAAGCCTTTGCACTGCAAGAAAAGGACGTAGAAAAGCCATCAGCAGATGAGATGCTGGATGCGCTTAAAACGTTTATCGCAGGCTTTAACATCAAGATGAACGAGGTGACCAGAAACTACGAGAAGGCAGGAGAGCCATTGACCGACCGCGAATTGAACACCATATACCTGCAAGCCGTTCACGCCTACGGCTCAAAGGTCAAAAAGCAACTGGTGTTCGACATCATCGATTCGGAGAATACAGCGCGATATAATCCATTCGTGGACTTCTTTGCGGCAAATGCATCCAAGCGACCGAAGGGCCTTATTGATGAGTTAATTACCTGCATTGATAGCAACAACCACGATATTTTTTACATCGAAAACTTTTTACGAAAGTGGCTTTTGAGCATTATCGGGTCAATGCACTACGACTATTCAGTGATTTGTTTGGTGCTGACAGGCGCGCAAGGCATCGGCAAAACAAACTTTTTTCGTCAACTGCTACCCGATGAACTTCAAGGCTACTACGGTGAAACCAAACTTGACGCAGGTAAGGATGATGAGATTTTGATGTGCAAAAAAATAATCCTATGCGATGACGAGTTTGGTGGAAAGTCAAAGCAGGAGGCGAAAAAGTTGAAGGAGCTGTCAAGTCGTAAAACGTTTACGATTCGCAAGCCTTATGGAAAAGTACACGAGGAACTGCGGAGGTTGGCCGTGCTGTGCGGCACAAGTAACGAATCCGAAATCATCAATGACCCAACAGGTAATCGCCGCATCATTCCAATCGATGTCATAAAAATTGACTGGGAGAAGTATGAGGCAATTGACAAAACCGAACTATTGGTTGAACTATACAACGAATGGAGAGCCAATCCACAAGGCTGGTATTTGAGCGGTCAAGACATTGCAGTGTTGAACCAAAACACGATGGGCAACGAACAGCCGAGTTTAGAGCGCGAGCTGATTGTGAAGTACTTTGAGCCGCCAAGTCAGTACTGTACAAACTGGATGACCACCAGTGCAATCAAAGTTTACATTGATATGAACTCACGCCAATCAATGAGCCTGCACAAACTTGGACTGCAACTTCGAGCGTTGGGATACAACCAAAAAAGCCGCAGGGATGGCAATTGCGCAGTTCCTGTGAGGAAATGGCAAATCAATGTCAGTGAACTTCAATCACAACATTCGCCTCTTTTGTAGTCAATGTAGTCGGTGTAGTCACTGCAAAAACAACTTTGAAACTCTATAGCGTGTGTAATATTCAATATTCGTATACATATAATATATACTCTTTTTATTAAAAAAAAGTGACTACACTGACTACAAACCGAAAAAACGCCCTTGCAGGTATCGCCAAGGCACTTTTTTTGTAGTCACTTTGATCGCAAAAAACTGACTACAAACTGACTACAATGACTACACTTAGACCATACCAACAACACGCCATTGACCTGCTACGCGATTCTATGCGGAAAGGAAATAGGCGCATCATCCTGTGCGCACCAACTGGCGCAGGCAAGACCGTTATGTTTTCTTCAATGGTTCAGGCCGCACTGACCAAAGGAAAGAAGGTGCTGATAATCACCGACCGCATTGAACTGCTGACGCAAACGGATGGCGCACTTACACGTTTCGCGATTTTGCCCTCTTACATCAAACAAGGGACACGCAAACTGCCTGAGGCTACCTCGTATATAGCAATGGTAGAATCTCTCAACCACAGGCTTAAAAACGATGAATACGCGAATTGGCTAAAAGGCATCGACCTTGTAATCATTGACGAGGCGCACAAGGCGAGTTTTGACAAGCTATTCAAATTTATTGAGCCAACTACAACGGTCATCGGCGCGACTGCAACGCCGCATCGCGAGGGCAATCAGAAAGCACTCAAAGAATTTTACACGGACATTGTCGAGCCTGTAACCATACGCGAGTTGGTGGATGCTGGGTACCTTGCAATCCCGACAACGTATAGCGTTCCTGTTGACCTGTCGGGCGTGAGGATGTACAACGGCGATTATGATGCGAATCAGATGGGCCAAGCGTTCAGCAAGCAGAAGGTGTTTCGCGGCGTAATCAAGAACTACAACACATACACGGCAGGGAAGAAAGCACTGGCATTCGCGCCATCCATTGCAAGCAGTCGCGAGTTGTGCCAAGAGTTGCAAGATGCTGGACTACCTGCGCGACATTTGGATAGCACGATGAAAGGCGATGAGCGTGCGGAAGTGTTGGCGTGGTTTAAGAACAGCGATAACGGAATCCTGTGCAACTGCGGCATTCTCACCACTGGCTTCGATGACCCAAACGTGGAAGTCGTTATCCTGTACCGAGCAACGAAGTCGCTACCGCTATACTTGCAGATGTGCGGAAGAGGTAGCAGGGTAACGCCAACCAAGACCGAGTTCACCATCCTTGACTTTGGCAACAACCGACAGCAACACGGCGGCTGGGAGGTAGAAAGGCCGTGGTCTTTGGAAAAAAAGGAGAAGAAACGCAAAGGGGTCGCGCCTGTCAAGACGTGCCGCAAGTGCGGATATATGATGGCATCGTCAACCGTGATTTGCCCAGCGTGCGGATTTGTCGCACCTGTCAAAGAATCGCAGATGGGCGAAGAAGTAATCCTGCAACGCGACAACTACACGCCGTACCAATGGCGACAGCTGGCAAAAGAATCGTCACTTGCAGAAATCGCCGCGATGATTCGTGCAAAGAAAATTAAGCTATTTTTCGTGCTTCACAACATAGTCAAGCGCGAATCGGATGTCAGGGAGTTGCTACGACATTGCGGCTATTCAAAATACTACTGTGATAAACTTCAAGAATTACACGGATTCAAATGGCATTAGAAGAATTCAAACTACAAGCGCAGTGCTTCCGCTATCACTGGAATGAAAGGCCGCAGGAACGTGGCCGCTTATTCACGGTCAACAACAACAGTGGCGGCAAGTTTGAAGGCGCGATAATGAAAGCGATGGGCGTGGTTGCAGGCGTTGCGGATATGATGTACCTATCGGATGCTGGACTTATCGCACTGGAATTCAAAACACCAACAGGCAGGCAGTCACCTGCTCAAAAGGAATGGCAGGCTGTCATTGAATCGGCTGGCTACCGCTACGTCATAATCAGAACCTTTGAAGAATTCAAACAAACCCTTAACTTATGAAAACACCAACCTTTATCACTGAAATCGCCAATCGCATCGAAGCCATTACAGGCGTGACCTTCGAAGAGATTTGCACAGGCAATCGCAAGGCCGAAGTTACACGAGCGAGGCACGCGCTGATGTGGTACCTGTATCGCAGGCATCACTACAAATACAGCTTGACAGCGATTGGCATAATGCTAAACCGCCACCACACGTCAGTAATGCACGCGATTCAGGAAGTGGACTGGGCAATCGAAAACAAAGAGCCGCGCTTTAAGTTCATATTGACAATACACGAACCTGTGTATATTTGCCCACAATGTGGATGCAAACGCAATCATACACCAATTGTACAATGACGGAGTGTTCCGACAGGTGGCGCGACAAATCGCGACAAGCGACTATGCCGATGATTTGGAACACGAATTGGTCATCTACTGCTACGACCGACCCGAGCGCGTTGAACAGCTACACGCGTCAGGCGCACTCACGTTCTACATCGTGCGCGCCGCTATCAACCTATTCAGAGGCAAGACATCGCCATTTCAGCGCAAGTATCGGCACAACGAAGAGCGCGTGGCTTTGGGTGAGGTTGAGCAGGTGGATGAGCGTTATAGCACAGTACCTGACCACTTGTATCGCAAAGCGGAGGAGGAGATGGACAAGTGGGCAGCGGCAGGGAAATATCCGTACGACAAGAACCTATTCTTGCTTTGGCTGGAACTGGGCAACAAGAAACTTATCAACCGCAACACAGGAATTCCATACAGGTCAATCTGCTACACGATTGACCTATGCAGGCAACGACTAAAACAAGCACTACAAGATGATTACAACGATTTTATTGGCGGCTTTGACAGCATTGGCGATGGAACGCTATAACGTTCTCCCGAAGTGGTACTACCGCATCAGTCGCTTCAAGCCTTTATCGTGTCAATCCTGCCTTGCATTTTGGACAGGATTTGGCTTGTCAGTTTTTGACCAACCGCTATACTTCGCGCCGTTTGTAGGCTTGGCATCTGCGGCATTGGCCATCATCATCATAAAGCTAACCGAATGAACGCAACCCTAATCAGCGAAGTGCTGGCCATCAAGCCGAAACTTGAATTGTACCATTCAACCAAGTCGCTACGCCTTACGCCTGCGGAGGTGAACACACTGCAAGCGGCGGCGATTAGCCTTGGCATTCCGCGCACCGACTGGTGGTGCGCAACCTGTGCTGTTGGCCGCCTGTCCGAACTGGTGGCACACGCCGAGCATTGTGTAAAAGAGCGCAATGTGGTATTTAATGTAAACGGAGATGGCAACAGCAAAGATTAGCATCGAAGAACAGCACAACTTGCATATGTCCAAGCTCGTGAACATTGGCGCGCTGATGACCGATATGGCGAACATATTGGATTCATTGAACGACTGCGATGCACCCAACGCACTGCACGCGAAGGTGGCGATATGCGAGAAGATTATCGACATAATGAACAGCGTGGAGGTATGAGCAAGCACAAGTACATACAAACGCCTGAATTGATGTGGCAATACTTTCAGACCTATGCACACGAGGTCAAAAGCAATCCGCGAATCAAGACCGTGTTTGTGGGTAAGGATGGCGAGCAAAAGCAAGAACCGCTGGAAAGACCATTGACTTTGGAAGGCTTTGAGAATTGGTGCGAAGAGCAAAATATTATTGGCGGGCTTGAACATTACTTTGCAAACACAGGCGGCAACTATTCAGATTATTTAAGCGTCTGTTCACGCATTCGCCGTTGTATACGCCAAGACCAAATCGAAGGAGGTATGGTTGGGCAGTACAATCCAAGCATAACGCAACGCCTAAACAACCTTGTGGACAAGCAAGAGCAGAAGTTGCACATCGAACAGCCGCTATTCGGAGATGAGTGAGCGCGTTGAGATTGTAAACGGCGACAGCCTGTTGGTCTTGCAACTGCTGGATGACAACAGCGTGGACGCGATTGTTACCGACCCGCCTTACGGCTTGGCGTTTATGGGCAAGAAGTGGGATTACGATGTGCCGAGTGAGGAGTTGTGGCGGCAGTGCTTCCGCGTGTTGAAGGCTGGCGGTCACCTGCTTTGCTTCGCAGGTACACGGACACAACACAGGATGGCGGTGCGGATTGAGGACGCGGGTTTTGAGATACGCGATATGATAGCTTGGGTGTACGGGTCGGGTTTTCCGAAGTCGTTGGATGTTAGCAAGGCGATTGATAAGGCGGCGGGTGCGGAGCGGGAGGTGCTTGCACCATCGCCAAATAGAAGGGCTAGCCATGCGAAGGCAAACGGTGTTGTCAACATGCAGGTATCTCCTGATTCGGCTAACTACTGTATCACCACCCCCGCCACCCCCGAAGCGAAGCAATGGGAAGGCTGGGGGACTGCGCTCAAACCCGCATTTGAGCCGATAACGGTAGCACGTAAGCCGCTGATTGGCACGGTAGCGGAGAACGTCCTGCAACACGGCACGGGTGCGATTAACGTGGACGGGTGTAGGGTGGCGCATGGTGACGACGTTGACTTGGGGCTGATGCAGAACTGCCAGACAAAGCAGAACGGACACACAGTCACGCTCAACAATCCAGGTTTTTCAACGACCACTTACAAGCCCGCTGGCCGCTGGCCTGCCAACTTCATTCACGATGGAAGTGAGGAAGCCAACGAATTGCTTGGGACTTCGGCTCGCTTCTTCTACTGCGCCAAGGCAAGCAAACGCGACAGGGATGAGGGTGTGGCAGGCGTGGAAAAATTAGCAGGGGGAATGTCTGGCCGTCGTGATGGCAGTATGGGAAGCATTACGATGCGAAAAAACCATCACCCCACCGTCAAACCCACCGACCTGATGCGATACCTCTGCCGACTTGTAACCCCCCCAAACGGAATCGTCCTCGACCCGTTTATGGGGTCAGGGTCAACAGGAAAGGCGGCGGTGCTGGAAGGCTTTCGCTTCATCGGCATTGAACGGGAAGAAGAATACTGCGAGATAGCAAAGGCACGAATTAAACACGCACAGCGTGAGCTTTGAGTACACAACAGCGATTAAACGCATTCGGCAGGTGGCCGCTCGGAAGAAGGTGATTCAGGGCGGAACATCTGCGGGCAAGACCATCGCCATCCTTGCCGTGCTTATCAACATCGCGGCAAAGGCCAAGACCGAAATCAGCGTAGTATCTGAATCAGTGCCGCACCTTCGCAGGGGTGCTATCAAGGACTTCGCCAAGGTGATGCAGTGGACAGGACGCTGGGCACCCGACCGCTGGAACAAGACCCTGCTGACCTACCACTTCGCCAACGGAAGCACGATTGAGTTCTTTTCAGCAGACAGCGAAGGAAGGCTCAGAGGCGCAAGGCGGCAGGTGCTGTACATCAATGAGGCGAACAACATCGACTTTGAATCGTACTATCAGTTAGCCATCCGAACAAGTGAAGCCATCTACATCGACTACAACCCAACGCACGAATTTTGGGCGCACACGGAGGTGCTTCGTGAGGATGATGCTGAACTGCTGGTGCTGACCTTCCGCGACAACGAAGCACTTCCTGACACGATCCGCAAGGACATCGAGATGGCGGAGGTGAAGGCCGCGACATCAACGTACTGGGCTAACTGGTGGAAGGTGTACGGTCTCGGGCAAGTCGGCAGTGTTCAGGGCGTAATATTCAGCAACTGGACGCAGGTGGATGAAATCAACTACACGACATCGAAGTTGGTCGCCATTGGTCTTGACTGGGGATACACCAATGATCCGACGGCGTTGGTCGCGGTTTATAGGTCAAGCGATAAGTTGACTTTGCACGAGCTGATGTATAGCAATAACTTGACGAACCAAGACATCGCCGCGAAGTTGCGCGAGCTTGGCATCAACCGAAGTTGGGAGATTGTCGCGGATTCAGCTGAACCCAAAAGCATCGAGGAGGTGCATAGGCTTGGCTTCAACATCAAGCCAGCGCAGAAGGGACAGGACAGCATCCGCAACAGCATCGACATCCTTCACAGGTTCAGCATTCAAGTAACCAAGACAAGCGTCAACTTAATCAAGGAACTACGCAACTACACTTGGGATACTGACCGCACTGGTGCATCGTTGGGAGTGCCGATTGACAAGTACAATCACGCCATCGATGCGGTGCGCTACGTTGCGCTCAACAAGCTATCGCAGAGCGCAGGCGGGAAGTATGTAATTATGTAACTTTGGGAATGCAAGTAGCCATCGCAGGTGCAGGTATAACAGGCGCGACCATTGCGCGTTTATTAGCGGAGGCAGGTCACAACATAACCATCTATGAACAGCGCAACCACGTGGCGGGCAACTGCCACACAAAGGAAGAACAGGGCGTGTTGGTGCATCGCTACGGGGCGCACATCTTCCACACGGATAGCGAACAGGTATGGCAGTTTGTAAACCGCTTTGGCAAGTGGAGGAATTACCGCCACAAGGTGTTAGCGCATTCGGATGGGCAACTGCTATCAATGCCTGTCAATCTGCTGACGATGTGCCAACTTGCAGGGAAGGCGATGACACCAAACGAGGCGCGAAGGTGGGTGGATGAGGCTTGTGTATTTACCGCATTCCCGAAGAACTTTGAGCAGTTGGCACTGGCAACGGTCGGCAAAAAGCTATACAAAGCGATTTACGAAGGCTACACGGAAAAGCAGTGGGGCGTTCACCCATCACGATTGCCAGCAAGCGTATTTTCGCGCCTTCCAGTGCGTTATTCTGCGGATGATAACTACTACTTCCACAAACATCAAGCGATGCCTGAAAATGGCTATACGGCGGTCGTTGAAGCGATGCTTGACCACGACAATATCGAGGTTCGGTTGAACAGCAACTTTGAGGCAACAGGTGAGCATACGATTTGGACAGGTGCGCTTGATGCGTACTTCCAATTTAGCGAGGGGCGGTTGCGTTACCGCACGCTTGACTTTGCAAGGGTGCAGGGAGAATCACAAGGCGCACCAGTCATCAACTACACGAAGCAGAAGCCATACACGCGAATTGTTGAACACAACTTGCTGACACCAACGCCGCAGGTTGATGTCGTGATTCAAACGCAAGAGTTCAGCAGGGAGTGCGGAACAAATGACACACCATACTACCCGATGCGGTTAGTGGATGATGTGGAGGTTTTGGCGAATTATCAGCGATTGGCGCAGGAGCAGAAAGGCGTTACCTTTGCGGGCAGGCTTGGCAAGTACAAATACATCGATATGGATGTAGCCATCGCCGAGGCAATGACAACAGCAACCCAACTTATTGAGCAATGGCAGTAGTACTAATGACAGCGGCGAATGCGGCGTATATGCCAAAAATGACCGCTTATTTATCGAGCGTCAAAGCGCACAGCAACTTTGACCGCTTCATCTTGATTTACGTAGGCGATGAGGTATTGCCTGAAATTGATGGCGTTCAGGTTCACCGCCTTCCGCATTCCGAGATTCAGGCTTGGAATAGCAACGGATGTGTGCAACACGGCGATTGGATTCACGCGGAGGGGTTGGAAGTCAGCGACCTTGACACGGTGGTGTTCACGGATGGCGATATGTACTTGCAACGCGGGATGAACGACAACGAGCGCAAGGCACTTGAAGGATTGCAGGTTGGCGAGGTGATGGTCGGGCCGAATCAGTTTCAGGGGCAGACGCTTTTACAGGAAGCGTCAAACCTTGGCTTCACAGGAAAGGCGATTGATGGATTCAACCAAGAGCGCGTTTGGAAGTTGCCCGTGTTCAACACGGGATGCATTGCCGCAAAGGTGGTGACGCACAAAGCAATTTATCAGCACTACGTTCAGAACTGGGCTTCGTTTAGTGGCATCTTTCACCACTACGCCAAACAGCAATGGCTGATAAGCTACCTGATACACAGCCTTGGCTTTAAGGTCAAGAATATGAAACACAGCTTTCACCTGCACAACCACGGTGCTGATATGCCATCGGGCAGTCGTTGGGATGTACGCCGCAACGTGCTGACCTTTGATGGCGAGGTTGTGTTGCTTCGCCACTTCACCCACAACGGTGCTAAATATCCGCTATGAAACTACTAAACCGCCTAACCGTTGCCCAGTTCCAAGAACTGACCGCCATTGACCCCGATATGGGCAACCTGCGCAAGAAGGTAAACACGGTCTGCATCGTGGATGGCGTGGAGCAGAGTGCGGTGGAAGGGTGGACGATTGACCAGCTGAACGCAAGGGCGGCAGTCATTGACGAAGAGTGCGGTGCGCTTTCGATGCTACCTGCCAAGCGGGTGGTTCGCATTGGCGGCAAGCGTTACAGGATGGAGTGGTTCATAGACCAAATGAGCGCAGGGCAGATGATGGAACTGCTAAACTATCAGCTGACCAGCGATAGGGAGGTAGTGGCTAATCTGCACCTGTTGCTCGCCAGTTTAACGCGGGAGGTGACGTGGTACGGCAAGACATTGGCGTATGATGGAGGCAAGCACGCGGAAAGGGCGGAGTTGATGAAGAAGGCGAAGATGGCTGACGTTTGGGGTTTTGCCTGTTTTTTTTTGCGTCATTCAGAGCCTTTATTGAAGATTATGCAGACCTATTTCGATCGGGCGAGCAAGAGGATGACAACGGACAAGGCGTAGCGAAACCCGACTATGGATGGCTTGGCGTTGCGTATGTGCTGATAGCGAAGCGCGACCCGCTGAAGATGGATGCGGTGTTTGCGATGCCCGCGCGGCAGTTTATGAATTACGTTCGATTGGCGAAAGACCTGCAATAGCACACATTTGCGGGCAGTGGTATTTATAGCTGATGAAGTTTGATGTAAGTTTAACCAGTCAGCTTTCTGCCATTGGCAGTGACGTTACCGAATCCGTTAGCCTGACCGATAGCAAGGATGTAAAGAGCGCAGTACTACGGTGGCTTAATGACGCGATTGATGCGATGAATAAAGCAGTGGATAGGTATGACGCCACGGCCACGCTAAACCTTCGCCAGTCCTTCCGTGCTTCCGACTTCCGCTTGGATGGGCAGGCGTTGAAGATTGACCTTGAAGGCGCGGAGTACTGGGCCTATGTGAACTACGGCGTGGATGGGGTGCAGAACAAGCGCGGCAGGCCGTTCAGTTTCCGCTACATCAGGCCCAGCAAGCGGCACGTTGCGGCAATCCGCAAGTGGGCGATTGACAAGGCGTTGGGCATCCCGAAGGAAGAGATTGACGAGGCCGCGTACAACATAGCGCGCGCCATCAAGAGGCGAGGCATTGAGCCGCGACCATTCTACACCGACACGATGACCGATAAGCGGGTGAACGAATTGACGGTGACCATTGCCGACATCACAGGGCAAAAGATAAGCCTGCGCCTACTTTCCGAATTTGGCAAACAAACAGCAACCAGACGATGAGCATAACGATTGTATCCTCCCTTCCCGCCTTACTTCCTGTCGGCAACAGCGATGTTGTGGTGGTCAGCAGTAACCTAACCGCATCCGCAAACTTCCGCTATATCTGCGATGTGAGTGGTAGCACGGCAAGCGCACGGTTGAAGTGCGATAAACTACCAACAACAAGCTACGGATTCTTTGGCGTGAGCAAGGTGGTTGAAACGCTGATACTTCCCGCAGTTCCGCAAACCACAAGCGGATGGCAGTCGGGTGGCTATGCGGTCAAGGCGAACCTGACCTTCCGCGAGGAGTTTGGATCACCGCCAACGGTGGCGACAGGAACAACAACAGGTTCAGTCATCGCGTGGCAGGCGGCGTTCAGGCAACAGGACTACAACACAGCCATTGCCAATCCGACCACCTACTATGCAGAAACGGTAAGCGGAGATGCCATTGCGCAAAAGACAATAAGCAATCGACCTGCCAGTAGCACGGTAACCAGTGGCACAAATGACTTCATCGGCATCGTAATGAATGACACCAACGTGACAGGCGTTTGTATTCGTGTAGAATATAGCACAGGCCGCAACTTCATTGTCACTGGCACGGTTAGCGGCTGTTCAATGCTCATCAACGCTGGCCCGCGTGGTTTGTACAATTTGACATCGGGCCAAACAAGCGACACACAAGCGGGAGCTATTAACTTTCCATCGCAAGGCGGAAGCATTACCGTTAGAGCGGCGTTTAATACTGCGGGTACATTTACAGGAGTATCACGAACAGGCATCTACACCTACACGATTGACAACTGCGAGAGGTACGACCAACTGCGCGTTTACTTCCGCAATATGTACGGCGGAGTGGATGGCTACACGTTTACAAAAAAGAACCGACAATCGGTAAATGTAAACCGACAAACCTACGGCTACAACAACAGCGTGTACGGCGATGACCAATTTGACAAGCAGTGGAGCGTCACCTACCGAGACACCTACAACCTACAAAGCGATTGGCTATCGGATGCGGAGTTCAGTTGGTTGCAGGAGATGATTTACAGCCCTGAATGCTGGATTGAGTTGTCAGGCGCGTTGGTGCCTGTGGTGGTGCAGACAAACACCTTCGCAATTATGAAGCGCATCAATGACCGATTGCAGGCCATCACGGTGGATGTTCAGGTAGGCTACGAAAACACCGCGCTATGATGACGAAATTCGTTTGCTATCCTGACGCGGACAACCCAACGGTAGGCTATGACCTTGACCTGTCGCAGGACACCGACATCGCCATCACGTTCAGCGTTCAGGACTTGGCTGACATCACCAAGCGGCGGGGTGCGTTCAGCAAGACAATCGCCTTGCCATCCAGCAAAGCCAATGACATCGCCTTCCGCTATGCCTACAACGTGCAATCCTTCGTGGGTGGGTTTACTCCGAACAAGCAGGTGAAGTGCGCTTTGTGGAATGATGGGGTGCAGGTATTTCGTGGCACGATGCAGATGCTGTCGATGTCAGTGACGCGAGGGGTGGCAACCTACGAAGTTGGCATCTACGGCGAGGAGGTGAGCCTGTTCAAAGCGATGGAAGGCGTGAAGCTGGTGGACACGGTGGGCGTGACTGGGATGAACCACACCTTTACCGAATCGCTGGTGACTGGAAGTTGGGATGATACATTTAGCGATGCCAGTGGGTTTGTGTATGGCATCACTGATGCGATTGGATTGGGTCACGTATTGGGCAGTCAAACGCCTGTTGGCCCGTTTGCCGCGTTGTTTACCGCGCTCAATTACGCTTTTGACAGGCTGATACCAATCGAAGTCCAGCGACCGAACATTTGGGTCAAGAAGATGATTGACCTAATCTTTGCACAACACGGATACCGCTACGAATCTACGTTCTTTCAAAGCACGGAATTTGAGCGGCTTGTGCTTCCGTATGCGGGCGAGGCTTTTCCGTATGTGAGCGGCGATGACAAATGCTATGTCGGCGCATCGGGTTACACATTTGAAGGGGCAGGTGATTACACGGTAATTTTCAACGACACGACATCGCCATTTTACAATGCTGATAATGGCAAGATGAACACAGGTACAGGTGTGTTTACTGCCGCAAGTGGTTATGCGGGTTTGTATAACTTAAACGTTGAGTTGAATTTAGCGGGTGCGACTGATGCCAGTGAGTTCACGATTGAGGTTAAGAACAGCAGTGGCACTTTGCTCAAAGACACGCAGGGCAATAGCATCAGCGAGGTTGTAGCGATAGGCAGTAACATTCTAATACACAGCATAAACAGGCAGGTATTTTTGGCGCAAAATGGCACGCTGAAAGTT
>Ga0208147_1000218_pt1 | contig 21121 bp, 36 predicted proteins | sample DEB3_08_DNA_FD_184520 | JGI IMG/M metagenome (GOLD analysis project Ga0208147, IMG submission 184520) | Aqueous microbial communities from the Delaware River and Bay under freshwater to marine salinity gradient to study organic matter... | ecosystem: Environmental > Aquatic > Marine > Coastal ... | reverse complement strand
TGGTGAACGCGAGACCGCTATGATTCTGTGTGAGTAATGCTGTCAACAAATACCTTATGCCAACACAAATACAATTCCTCGTCGACCAATATGGATTGGCAAATGTCGCGTGGTTTATCCGCCTGATGAAGCGTGGAACACCACCAGAACAGCTTGTAAGCTATTGCGTGCCCAAGGAAGGCGATTCCCGCAGGGACGGCGTGTTTCGAGCCCTCCAGTACGCATCCACCCTGCCTGACTCGATGATGCCCGAGGAGATCACCAAAGCCTTGAAGCCATGACCCAGCGTGAGTACGGCGAGAGGATCGGCATAAGCCAGCCCCGGGTGGCCCAGCTTATCGCCCAGGGAATGCCCATGACCAGCCCCGAGGCTGCCGATGAATGGCGCGCGAAGAATATCAGAACACGCTCAAAGTCTGTTCCTAAACAGGAACCCACACCAGACCCCACCGCAATCGAACAGGAAGGCCCCTACAGGCCTGCGGAAGCCTCGAACCCTATCGACACAGCCGCAGCCGCCACCGACTCGCCAGAAGGCGCCTACGAAAGACAAAGGCAAATCGAGCGTGCAGCCTACGACCTGGCCGTCGAAGCCCTCCGGGGAGGCCGGGCCGACGCCGGGCGGCTGGTGGCCATCCACGCCGCTGCCGCCAAGAACCTCACGTCGGCCCGTGACGAGGTGATCGCCCAGGCCGAGAAGGAACGGCGCATTGTCTCCGGCGACTGGGTGAAACGGGTGATGCAGGAGCACGACGGCTCGGTGGCCTCCCTTCTCAAGGCCATGCCGAAACAGCTCTCCGGCCGGATTGCCCCACACGACCCCGAGCACTGTGAGAAGGAGCTCGACCGCTGGGTGCAGGAGGTGGCCTTGAAGACTCTACACCAGACTGATCCATGGAAATCCTGACCGACCTGCAGCGCTCCCTCCTGGACTACCGCCGCAACCTGTACCGGCCGACCCCACAACAGACGGTGGTCGAATGGTCCGAGGCCAACCTCCGGTTGACCCAGCGGCAGACCGAGCACCCTGGGCCGTTCTCCACCTCTGTCCGGCCCTACACCCGGGAGCCCATGGAGGACTGGAAGAACCCCTCGGTCTCCGAGGTGACGCTGTGCTGGGGATCCCAGACCAGCAAAACGACCACACTGATGGCCGGCCTTGCCTGGCTGATCGCCAACGAACCCAGCCCGGCCTTGTGGCTGATGCCATCCGAGAACTTGGCCCGGTCGTTCAGCAAGTCCCGCTGGCTGCCTATGCTCGAGGACAGCCCGACCATGCTGGAGTGTTTCCCGGCCGAGGCGGACAAGATCACCAACCTCGAGCAGAACTTTACCCGGTCGACCCTGACTTTTGTCGGATCCAACAGCCCGGCCAACCTAGCCTCCCGACCCGTCCGGGTGCTGATCGCCGACGAGGTAGACAAGTTTGCCGAGGCTACAGCCAAAGAAGCCGACGCCCTCGACCTGGCTGAACAGCGTTTGAAGAGCTTCAGCAGCTCGAAGGCCTTCATGACATCGACGCCCACCGTGGTCGAAGGCCGGATCTGGCAGCGCTTCCTCCGCGGCGACCAGCGCCGGTTTTACCTGCCTTGTCCCCATTGCAAGGAGCCCATCAAGCTCCTTTGGTCACAGGTCACATGGGACGACGCCAGGACGGAGGACGGCCGGCCTGACCTCGCCAAGGTCCGGGCCTCCGCCCACTACGTCTGCCAGCTCTGCCTCGGGCACATCACCGACGCCCACAAGGTGGCAGCCCTTCGGCACGGCCATTGGCGCCCGGAGAATCCCAACGCCATGCCCGGCGTGCGGTCCTACCATCTCAGCAGCCTCTACAGCCCCGACCGCAAGTGCACCTGGGGGCATCTGGCCGTTGCCTTCCTCGAGGCGAAATCATCCATGGCCGGCCTGCAGGGATTCATCAACGGCAACCTGGCCGAGCCTTGGGAACAGCAGGACATCCAGCAGGAACGCCCCGAGACATCGGCCTCGGTCTCCATCGACGGCGGCCGCCGCTACCTGACGGCAGACGTCCAGGCCGTGGCCCCGTTCCTGTGGTGGGTGTGCCGGGAATGGAAGGACGGCAACTCCACCCTGATCGCAGCCGGCCATGCCGATGACTTCGCAGCCCTCCGCCGGGTACAGGTGGCCCTCGAGGTGCACGACATGGATGTCGGCATCGACTCCGGATTCAACACGCAGACGGTCTACGACGCCTGCGCCTCCTTTTCCTCGGTGACGTCCAACCCGATCACGTTCCCGTGCGGCCTGCGCTACCCGCCCGATGGCGGCCTCCGGAAGCCCATGGTGATCGGCTGGATGCCTTTGAAAGGTCGGGAGACCGGCGCCCGGTTCACCTCGGCCTCCGGTGCTGTCCACCCATTCGGCCTGTCGACCTCCTCCTCGATGCGGACCGATGTGGTGCAGCCGCTCCTGGTATTCGACACCGAGCACCTCCGGGACATGCTCTCGAGGCTCCGGAAAGGCGACATTGACCGGGAATGGGGAGTCCACCAGGAGCCGCCCACCGTGCAGGCCGAAGGCGCCTACCTGGCAGAGCCCGACCTTTACTGGCGTCACCTCGACTCTCATGTCCTGCGGCCACAGGCCAACCGGGCAGGCCGGATCAAACACGTCTGGGTGAAACGGAACCAAAAATGGCCCGACCATCTGCACGACTGCGAAATCATGCAGCTTGCCATGGTGATGCTGTGGAACGATCTGGTTCCTACGCCCGACAACTAACTTTTGCTAACCCATTGCACCGGCCGGGCTGTTATGCATTGTCCCGCCCGGAATGTTCACATTCACGGTGGCCATCAAAAGGAGCTACCTCCGGGCTGTCTATTCGACGCTCGGTGGTGTGACCCTGCTGGCTGCCTTGGCTGCCAAGTCCGTGGCGGCCTCCGCGGTGATCGAGTCCGGCCAGGTTGTCCGGTCGACTTCATCGTCGGATGTTTCGGTCGAGTTCGCGGAACCCGGCAAAGGCGCCCCCACCCCGTCCGAGATGGTCGAGATGTGGGAAAGCCTCCTTGATGACTACGACTTGGCTGTCTACTACCTCGGCCAAGACGGCATCAGCAGCCCGACCGATACCCAGATTTACAACAAGATGATGGCCGTGGTCCTTGTGGCTGCGACGTCATACGGCGGCGACTTCTCGAACTTTCGTCGAGAGGGCACCATCAGAACGGGAATGACCTGATGGGATTTCTCGACACCATCCTAAACAAGTTCCGGTCGGCACCCGTCGACCGTTACGAGGGCGCGTCTAACTCGATCCGGCGCTCATTCCTCGACACCAGCTACACCTCGGTGCGGTTCGATGTCACCAGCAGCACCCGCCAGCAGATCGTCCGGAAGTCCCGGTTCTTCGAGCAGAACAATGCGGTGATGAACCGCCTGGGCGACCTTTTCGAGAACTACACGGTCGGCAGCAACTTCTCGGTACAGCCTGCCTCATCGGATCCGGAATGGAACCTGAAGGCAAAGAAATGGTGGGATATCTGGTGCCGCTACCCAGACATCGGATCCCGGCAGTCATTCGGCACCCTGATGTCATTGGCTGCCCGTGGCTGGTTCTACGATGGCGAATCTTTTCTCCTCCTGACCAAGGGCGAGACCGGCCGGCCCCGCCTGCAGCTCATTGAGCCGCAGCAGGTCTCCACCCCGACCGGACAGGAGAATCAGCCGGACGTCTTCGATGGCGTTCGGTTCGATCCTAAGACAGGCCGGGCAATCTCGTATTACATCGGCCAGGAGCAGCAGCAGGGACAGCTCACCGACATCCGGTCGATCTCTTCCGACTCCATCGTCCACATCTACGAGCCCCAACGTGCAGGCCAGCTCCGCGGCCTCCCGTTCGTGGCGTGCGTCATTAACGACCTGCACGACCTAGACGACCTTCAGAAGCTGGAGATGGAATCCTGCAAGCTGGCCTCCAGCGTGGCGCAGGTAATCAAGACCAGCTCCGGTGAGGTGCAGGCGACGAGCCTCCGCTCCGGTGTGGCCGGATCACAAGGCACCGCCCAGACGTACTACGAAAACATTTTCGGCAGCACCGTCAAAGTCCTGAAGACCGGGGACGAGTTCGAGCAGTTCCAAGCCGACCGCCCCAACGTCAACATGCGCGAATATTGGCGCAACCTGACCGAAAAGGTGTGCGCCGGCGTCGGCATTCCTTACGTTCTGGTATTCCCTGAAGGTATGCAGGGCACCGTCTACCGCGGCGCCTTGGATATGTCGTCGGTATGGTTCCGGAGCCGCCATCAGGTGATGGCCTCGGCCGCCCGTCGGATATGGGAATACGTCATGGAGTACGCCATCCGGGTGGATCCCAGTTTGCGCGATTCACCGGACGACTGGTACGAGGTGGCCATCCAGGCGCCCCGGGCTCCGAATGTCGATGTCGGCCGCAACTCGGCCGCCCAGCTCGCCGAGCTCGAGGCCGGTGTGACGACTTACGACGAGATTTACGGCGCCCGCGGTATCGACTGGCGTTCGGCTCTGGAGTCCAAAGCCCAGCAGGCCAAATACATTCAAGACCTGGCCGGCAAGTACGGCATCGACGTTTCGCAAATCTCGACCGCCCAGAAGCAGCCGATCGCACCGGAGCCGGCCGACATGGCAATGCAGGAGGATCCCTCGGGCACTATGCCTGAACAAATCCCTGCCGAGCCCATCCAAGAGGTTGTTGCCGTGGCCGCCCCGAAGAAACGCAAACCTAGGGCCAAAAAAACCGAATGACTAAAGTAACCAACTGGCTTTCCTACAAGCCCCGGGCCTCGGCCATGGAGCCGGCCACCATCCAAATCTTCGACCAAATCGGCGAGGACTGGTTCGGTGGTTCGGGCCTGTCTGCAAAGGCCTTCAGCCAAACCCTGCAGGATATCGGTCAAGGCCCCCTGGTGGTCGAGATCAACAGCCCCGGTGGCAACGTGTGGGACGGCCTGAGCATTTACAACATGCTTCGAGGCCGGCAGGCGCCCGTAACAACCCGGGTGGTCGGCATTGCTGCCTCCATTGCCTCAATCATCGCCTTGGCCGGTGACACGGTGGAAATGGCCGACGCCTCGCTGCTGATGATTCACGACCCATCCGGAATGGTGGCCGGCACCTCGGAGGATATGCGGAAGATGGCCGACGCTCTCGACCAGCATGCCGAAGTGCTCGCCTCAATTTATGCCAAGTGCACCGGAAAGCCCATGGCTCAGATTCGGGCAGCAATGACTGCCGAGACTTGGTTCACCGCCCAGGAGGCCATGCAGTTCGGCCTGATCGACAAATGCACCGAGCTCCCGGCCATGGCTGCCTGCTGGCATCCTCGAGCCGTCACCCGCTCTGCCCCTCCGACTGTTCGCCGCAACCTCGAGCGCGGTATTCAGCAATACGAGGCCGGCCTTGGTGGCGACGGTCTGGAAGAGGCCACCGTGATTGAGGCCCGCAACATGGCAAAGGGCGAAGAGCCCAGCATCGAGAAGGTGAAGAAGGCTGTGGCCTGGTGGGCTCGCAATGAGCGCTTCCTCGAGGCCGATCCAAACACACCGGCCGACGTGGCCGCTAACCTTTGGGGAGGCGCCGCTGGCCGTGACTGGTTCACCGCCTTAGCCATTCAGATCGACCAGGAGCAAGAGCTCTCCGAGACTGAGGACAAACTTTCGACCGGCAGCACTCCCGCTGCCGCCGATGGCGCGACAACCGCGCCGACATCACAGCAGACACCACACAACATGACTGAATCAAACACCGTGGTGGCGGCCGCTTCTAGTGCGCCGACCGCCCTCGACATCGACGCCATCGTCGCAAAGGCCGTTGCCGCTGCCATCAGCGCCAAGGCTCCCACCGCCGCCCCCGCTCCGGAGCCCATCGCCCCGGTTCGCATCGAGAACCTCGGCAACCCGTTGCTCGAGGCTCACAAGAAGATGCAGGCTGGTGCTGAGCGCCGCTCCTGGCTGGTCTCCAACCACAGCGAGCTGTTGCGCCAAAGCGCCATCCACGCCCCGCAGAACGCGAACACGTTCGCTTCTGGCTTGGTTGTCGACTACCTCGCCGACGCCGTGATCACCGTGGCCGCCAACCGCTTGGCCTTGGTCTCCGCCTTCAGCCGCAACGTCGGCCTGGACAACCTCCGCCCCCGCGCGACGGTCCAGGTGAAGAAGTACACCACCGGAACCGCCGCCCAGACCAACCCCACGAGCTGGGAAACCAACAACGACAGCACGCTGGCCGCCACCTCGGTCACCGTGAACCAGATCTCGAAGAACTTCACCGTGACGCAGCAGGAGCTCAACCAGGGCTTCAGCTTGGCCGACTTGGCCGCCGGCTCTGCGGACCTGTTCGCCTACGGCATCAGCGACGTCCTGACCGCGTTGATGGTTTCCGGCAACTACGGCGCCGCCACCGCTATCGGCACGGCCGCGAACTTCGACACCAGCGACTTGCCTGCGATCCTCGCCCTGGCGAAGAACTACCGCTCGAAGAACCTGATCCTCGACGGTGGCCACCTGGCCCGCCTGCAGTTCTCCGCGGCGACCAGCACCTTCCCGGATGCACGCTACGAGGCGCTCAACAACGGCCGGTTCGGCTTCGATGTGATCGCCGAGAACAACCGCTGGACCTCGGCCGAGACCAACGCCGTTGGCTTTGTGTGCGGCCCTGATTCCATCGCCATCGCCTCCGGCCTGCCGGTCGGAATGATCGCCGGCGAGTTCATTGAGCAGCGCACGGTCACCACCAACAACGGCCTCTCCGCCCTGTTGTCTGTGTGGTACAGCCGCGCCAGCCGCTCGCATATGGCGTCTTACGACATCATGTTCGGCGCCGCTGCCGCGGACACCACGCAGGCCGAAGTTCTCGTGACCGCCTAATAGGCTGAACCATGAGAATCGCCACAACCATCTCGGTGGACAAGGCAGGCAAATCCAAGATTGTCGCCGGTCCCGAAGTCGATGCAGCCGCCCAGCGCACCGACTTCAACACCGCGAAGATTGCAGAGGGCTCGAAGCTGATCCTGTGGATACAGGGCAGCGTTGCACCGAAGATCCGAAAAGGTTAACCGTTAAAATTGGGGAGGCTGCTGGGAAATCTCGGTGGCCTCCCCTCTAACCGAAAAACAAAATGGCCGTTCAAGCAGACATCTCGATGGAATACAGCATGGGGCGCCAGGGATTCTTCCCGGTGACCACCACGGCTGCCCAGACTGGCAACTTCTCGGCCGTAATTCCGACCGAGCCGACCGTCTTCACCTCGATCACCGGCACCGGGATCTCTGGAACTTGGACTGGCATCACCCTGCCGGCCGGCTTCCCGCTGTGCGGTGACATCACCGGCTTTCAACTGGCTTCTGGCAAGGCCGTGGCATTCCTAGCTCGCACCGCCTAACACATGAGACTCGGCATCGGCATCGGAACCAATCGAGCGCCCTCCGGCGAGGCCGGCGGCTTCGATCTGCCGATCCTGCGGCGCGATATGCTGCAGGAGGACGAGTTCTTCGTCCTGCAGGAAGATGCCTCCGGCAAGATCGTTTTCTCGTTCGGCACCTACGACCGAATCGCTTTGGAAGACGGCACCGACCTTTTACTAACCGAAAACTCCGACAAGTTCATCCTCACCGTTTACTGATATGGCAGACTCCAAAATTACGGCCTTAACGGCCATCTCAACAGTCGATCCCACGGCCGACCCGTTGGTGATTGTAGACGTCTCCGATACGTCAATGGCCGCCAGCGGCACGACCAAGAAGTCGACGATCAATCAACTTCTCGGTTCCGGCGGCACCGCCACCCTCGCCTCCGCCACCATCACCGGCGACCTGACGGTGGACACGAACACGCTGAAGGTGGACAGCGCGAACAATCGGGTGGGTATTGGTACGGCGAGTCCGGCGGTTTTGTTTCATGCGGCTCTTCCTGCTGCCACCTTTGGTGAGGTTGGCCGTTTTTATGATAGTTCTGGAAATGGTATTTCGTTTACTGCAAACGCTAGTTCTGGATTCAATCAAATTACCAGCACAGGAGCGCAGCCGCTCACTGTAAACGTCAACAGCAGCGAGCGTTATCGCTTGGCCTCCGACGGCGTAGCCACATGGTCGAACGTCGGCGGAGTCGCTGGCACCGCCATGACTTTGAACGCCACCGGCTTGGGCGTGGGGGTTGTTCCTTCCGCTGGTAAGTTTGAAGTTCAGGAATCTGGAACTGGTTCAGGTCTTGGCGGCATTTTCACATCGACCGTTTCCGGTGGTGGAAACCCCGGTGTCGTTTTCCGCACTGCCAGCACCAATCGCTGGTCATTGTCTCTTACCGGCTCTGCTGGTGCTGAGTCGATTCGTTTCTACGATGTCAACAATTCGGCAACACGTTTGCTAATCGACACCTCCGGCAACGTCATCTCAAACGTCACCGGCACCGCTCCGACGCTGGCAACCAACAGCCAGATGGTCTTCAACCTGACCAGCAACACCAACCTCCGCATCTCGGTTCGTGGAACTGACGGTGTTACCCGTGTTGCCAACATCACCCTAGCCTAATCCCATGACTATCTCTTGGATCATCGAACGCCTTCTGACAAAGCCGGTTGAAGGCACACTCACCGATGTCGTCATCACCGCCGACTGGAGGTGCAACGGCTCGCAGGACAGCTACAGCGGAACCTGCTACGGCTCCTGCTCGTTCCAACCGCCCACCGGATCATTCACTCCGTACAACGAATTGACCGAGCAGCAGGTTCTCGACTGGTGCTTCGCCAACGGAGTCGATCAAGCGGCCATCGAAGCCAACGTCACCGCGCAGATCGAAGCGCAGATCGACCCGCCGGTTGTGGTGCTGCCGCTGCCGTGGGTGCCGCCCGCTCCGGTTGTTGTTGCCGAAGAAGCTGCGGTTGCCGATGCTCCGACCGTATGATCAAGATCGAATTTACACCGCAGCAGGCCCAGCAGCTCGCTCAACTCGTAGAAATCGCCATGAAGGCTGGAGGCGTTCCCAACATCAGGGTCGGCCAGCCTATCTACGACATCATCGAGGCCGCACTCATCAACTCACAGACACCCAAACCCTCAGAGTAAATGGACGCAACCAACCACGGCGGTGGAACGAACGGCCTAGCCTTGTCGCTGGGCACCGCGGCAGCAGCCACAGCAGCCTCGATGCTTCCTCAGCTCACCGACGGCATCCGATTCATCTCCGCCGTGGTCGGCCTCATTGCGGCCTGTGTTGCACTCTACAAAGCCATCAAGAAATGAAGAACACCAAGACCACACTGGCCGGCATTGGCGCCATCCTCGTTGCTGTCGGCGGCACGTTGAAGGCTATCTTCGACGGCGACCCCAGCACCTCGGTCGACCTTACTGCTATGATTGCTGCTGTCAGCGCCGGAATCGGCCTGATCATGGCGAAGGATGCCGAGAAGAAACCAGAATGAGCTGGGTTTATCAGATCGTCCTGGCATTCCTTGATTGGATCCGAGCAACACCACCCACCAAGATCGAACATGGAAAAGCACCCGAGGCTCTCAAAAACGACCTGGCTGGCCGTGTCGCTGATCTGCCTGGGCTGCCAGACAAAGGTGGTGATGGTCCCGCACGGTGACCCTGTGATGCTGGCGAAGCCTGTGAAAGCCAGCGTCTATGCTTTCGATGCCAACAAGAAGCTGGTGGGGCCGTCCAAGGTGACGCTGCCTGCCGGCTGGTACGTCCTGCCCAAGAACTGATATGGCCCAGCAAATCATCAACATCGGCACCATCGCCAACGACAACACCGGGGACACGCTCCGAGGCGCCGGGCAGAAGATCAACGACAACTTCGACGAGCTGTATGGAAACCTGCCAATCGACACAGCCCCGGCCACCTGGGTGCCTACGCTGACCGACTCGGGCGGTGGCCGGACCTACAGCTACACGATCAACACAGCGCGGCATACCTCCATCGGATTCGTTGCCACTTTCACGGTCGACATCACCGTGAACTCGGTGAGCGGATCCGCCACCGGAGACCTCCGCATCAGTCTGCCTGATCCTGTCTCCTACGATGCCGCCCTGGCCATCTGGCTGGACAACGCCACGGCTCAGGCCAAGACCGCGGTGATCGGCAAGGCTGTCGGCGGTACATCCTACGCCGCCTTGTACCATTACGAGACCGGAGACATCACCAGCATGGCCAGCCAGATCCAGGCAACCAGCCGGATCCTAATCTCCGGCACCTATTTCACCGCGTAAATGACCATCATCGGCTCCAGTCTCCAGCAGGGCATGACGGTGCTCCAGCAGATGCTGGGGGCGCCCATGTTCATCTGGGAGGGCTCGTCGATTCGATGCATCCCGGCAGCCGTCACCGACGCCAACACCCCGGTGGCAGGTGGCTTCCAGGACAACGTGGCATCCCGGATCCTGGTCAAGTTCAGCGACTGGAAGACCTGGGACAGCACCCTGGTCACGATGGACACCACGCTTTACACGCTGGACCAAGGCACCGAGTTCTCCCGGCTGCTGAAGGAGGACGGCTATTATCTGCTCCAGGAGAACACCGACCGCATCGCCCTGACCTTTTGCAAGCCCCGCCCCGTGGTCGGCCGCACGCTGGTCTACCAGGGCCGGACCCTGCGGATCCTGTCCTGCCGTGTGGATGCCTCGGGCGCCTACTACAGCCTCGAACTAGGAGCGAAAACCCGGTGAGGCCTGTCGTAAACATGACGGTGGATTCCAGCCGCTTCGATGCGGCAATGAAGGCCTACCTGCTATCAACCAGCCGAGACCTTCACAAGGCCATCAACGCCCGGTTTTTCTTCCTGATGGTCCGGCTGTTCGTCCTGGTGCCGCCTAAGAGCCCGGGACAAGAACGGCGCCGCATTGCCGACTATCTAGGCAAGCCACTCGGTGACGTGAACCGGAAGAGTAAGAAAACCGGAAAGCGCATCGGCAAGTCCCGACTGCTTCGCCGGGTGCACCTGATCGCCCAGGCGCGCGAGGCCAAGGCAGGCCGCCGCGGTCTCTACGGCGAAGAGATGAAAGCAGCCGCCTCGGCCCTGATGCGGAAAGCCATCGGCTCGGTGGGTTACCTCCGCTCCGGTGTGGTGAAGGTGATCCGGATTTACAATCGGGGCTTCACCCAGTTTCAAAGCCCGAAATGGAAGCCGCTGTCGAAGCCTGCAGGCTACAAGGCGCCCAAGAAGACAAACGCCGCCCTGGTGGCTTTGGCCAACCAGTACGGCCTGCCCGAGGAGAACGTGGCCGTGCACAAGGGCACCAAGGCCCGAGGCATCCAGGCAGTCCCGGGCTTCAACCCGACGGCCTCGGTGGTCATGACTGCCGGTGTGGCAGATAACCAATACAACCGAGTCTCCGCCATCTACAATACCGCAATGCAGAAGGCCATGGACGACGAGCTGGTCGAGCTGACCAACCACATGACCGAGGCCATGCTTGCCAACGGCAAGGTGCTGGAGGACAACGGGATCGCCATCAAATGAACGCCGTCGCACTCAGAGCAGAGAAGGCCGTGGCAGACTACCTGGCTGCCGCCGACTGGTCGGGCTCCGGTTCCGGCACGCCGACCTGCCTGACGTCCTACAGCCGCGGCCTCTACGACGACCCGGACCTCGAGGACGTCATGCCTAACTTCCCGAGGCTGGTAGTCTCTACCAACTCGGCCCGGCCTGTTCAACGGGTGGACCTGACGAACGAGGTCGAGGTTTCTGTAGAACTGCAGCTATCGGCCGACGACACCGACGAGGCTGCTGTCCTGACCACTGTGCAGGTGCTCGACAATCGGATCCTGCCGCTCTTTGACGACTCCGGGGCCTCCGCCTTGGACGCGCCAACAAACGACGCCAGCGGCCCGTTTACGGCCCAGTTTGCCGCCCCCCTAGACTTTGGGGCAGCCTCAATCTCTAATCGGTCCAGGACGTTTACCCGGACCTTCACGCTTTACTGTTCGGCAACCCTCTAACACCCAACACACATGGCTAACACACAAGGCAGCAAATACATTTTCGGATCACCGGCGACCCTGGCGCTTTACGACGCCGCAGGCGCCCTCGTTGTCACCGGGTACGTCTCGCCCGATATGGAATCTTACGACATCACCCATGAGGCCGACACCGAGGAGGTGCGGAACTCAAGCGGCGAGGTGGTCGGCCACATCGGCTACAACAACCGCTTGACCCTGACCGTCAACTTCATCCCGGCCAACACGACCAGCGTGGCCAACGCCCTCCTTTCAGCTGCCTTGCCCGACGTGAACGGCACCTGCGTCATCACCGGCGCCCCGGTCATCGAGGTTGGTGGATACGCCGACGCCATCAATGCAGCCACCGGCAACCGTTGGATCTACGCCGGCGGTGGTTCCATCAAGACCACTGCCACCGGCAAGGCTACCGGCACCATCACGCTGAAGCGGTACACCAACATCACCGCCACCGGTGCCGCCACCGCCCTGTGAGCCAACTGGCCGACATCCTGACGGCGACAGCCAAGCCCTGCCCGGTGGTCATGGGGCTCCGAATGGAGCCTTTTACTGTCGGGCACGCTATCCTATTGCACCGACTCGGATCTCCATTCGTTCACGGCGGACAAGCCACCGCCAACGACCTAGTGGAAGCCGTTATCGTGTGCAGTCAGGATGCTCAGCAGTCGGTGAAGGCCATGGAGTCAATCTTCCGATGGATTCCGCTCCGAATGATGCGTCGCCGGATCTTAAAGGCTGACTTGATCAAGGAATGTCAGGTCATGCAGGAATGGATTGGGGACCAGTCGGATTGCCCTGAAGTTCTCCGAGAGCCAGGCGGTCGAAGCAAGAAACCGGCAATGCCATGGCCCGAGCGGATCCTGGTCGGTCTTGTTGGCATCGGGTTCACCGAGGACACGGTGCTGAGAATGCCTGTCATGGATGCGGAACGGATGTTCCTGACTCATGCCGAAATGCAGGGACAAGTCGAGCTGTGGAGCAGTGACAACGATGCTCTCTGGCGTTACGCTCAGGAACAGGCAACTTTGACGAACTGAACCATGGCCATCTTCTCACTCATTGCAAAGCTCGGCCTGGACGGCGCGGCCTATGAGACAGGCCTAAAGAAGGCGTCGAGCCTGACTGACAAGTTCCGAAACTCTATCAGCGGACAACTTGGTGCCGCCTTATCTGTTGCCGCGGTGGGTGCTTTCGCCTCCAAGGTGGTTCAAACCGCCGATGCTATTGGCGACCTATCAGAACAGCTCAACATCAGCACGGACGACGTGCAGCGCCTGCAGATCCTAGCCAACCAAACAGGCGTCTCATTCGAGGCCATGGCCAAGTCGATCACCGCGGTGAGCCAGGAGCGCCTAAAGGCGGTCGAGGAAGGTGGAAAGGCCCGGGACTACTTCAAGGCACTCGGAATCTCGGTGGCAGAGCTCAACGACAAGAGCATCTCAAATATCGACCTGATCACCCGGATGGGTAAAGCCCATCAGAACTCAGGAAACAGCGCCCAGACTCAGGCCGCCATGATTGAGATTTTGGGAGTGAAAGCCTTCAAGGCTGCCGGCGCTCTCACAAAGATCAACGAACTCGGCCCCATTGACCTGATCTCTAAAGAGCAAATTGACGCCCTTGGAAAACTGGCGGATAGGCTGGACGAAATCACCCGCCAGATGGTGGTTTCTGCTGTTCCAGAAATGACCTTTTGGGCTGACGCACTGGAAAGGGCAGCAAAAGATGAAAAAGGTGTTTCCGATGGAATCACCGGGATTCTGCAGCAACTTGGAGGCAAGGGCTCCATTGTGAAAGCAGCGTTTCAAGAGGCGTTTGCCAAACCCGAAGAAGCGGCTGGAAGATTCGAGGCTCTGCCTATTCCAAGGGGCACCATTGGCCGTATCGACTCAAGGAACAAGGACCGCATGGGCGGTTTTACATCTTCAAACGGATGGGTCGACACCTTCATGGGTCAAGTCAGGCTCCAGACGGCCGACTTGAAGTCGATCAACAAGAACACCAGCAGCACGGTTTCTGCCATCAACGGCAACTGATATGGCAACGATTCAAGGCGACATCTCAATAGTCACACCGACGTCCGGAAATGCTCCGCTGTCTTACGTCGAGGTTTCCCGGCAGTTTGACAATGCCGGATCCGGAACCGGCCCAGTCTGGACGTTTACCTATCGCGGAAGCAAAGACGCCTTGCGGGTTGCTTCGTTTCAATGGGTAAATTCCGGAGCCAAGGTCACGATCACCGAGTCCGGCCCATACTCAGAGGCCACGGTTGTCTATTCTGGCCAATCGACCAACCCAGCCGACCCGATCAATACGGCGTTTACACCTGCAGCAGGCACAGAGACACCGGAGATCCGATACGAGTTCCGTACGGATTATGCCGATGTTTCTCTGTTCGCCATGCCTTCGGTTGTCAGAGAGGCAATCGAGTTTGGTGATCCTATAGTATACCGTCTCGTGGTTGAAGGTGCCGCTAAGAATCCCGGCGAGATCAACCAAAGCAACATCGCCAGCTTCCCGGTGGCTAAACAACTCATCACCATTCTGGGACGTGGCGTGGATAGTTTTCAGGTGGCCCGAGTGAACCTCACCCGAATCGCCACCTTCTCAGGCAATAACGGCCTGCCCCAGGTGCCTTCCGCGGTGCCTCCAATTTATCTACCGGCCACGTTCGTGGCTGTCTGGGGACTGCAGTCGATTCAGTCGATGCTTCCTGTTCCGCCATCGGAGCCGTATTTGACGCCATCCGGCACGGCCTGGGGCTGGAAGCAAACCAACTATTCGACCGGCCTGATCATCAAGACAAACCAAGTCGAACAAACGATCTCCTGGACGTTTGCCCCATACGACATCCTCATTTACCCGTTCGTTTAACCCCCAACACCCCCACAATCTATGGCAGACGAAATCCAAATGACGGCCCGGCTGTACGCAGCCAAAGGCGGCGCCTACCTCCCCAGCGTTACCTACACCAAGAGCGTGACCATGTCCGGCACCGACATGGGCAGCCAAACCCAAGTGATCGGCACCACCGTCGAGGCCTTGGATGTGCCCGTCGATGTCACAGCCCCCTACAAGCTCTTGGTCAGCAACTTGGACTCCACCAACTTCGTGGACCTCGGCTTTGTCAGCGGCACCTACACCATGCGCATCCCGGCCGGTGAGACCATGCTGATTCCTTACGTCGCCTCAGGCCAAACCCTCTACTTCCGGGCCGACACCGCCGCGGTGACGGTGCAGGCCACCTTCTGCGAAATCTAACGAACCACCCGCCATGGCAAACGAAGTCCAAATGTCGGCCAGGCTATTCGCCGCCAAGGGCGGGGCCACCATCGACGGAACAACCTACACGGTGACGGCCAACATGACCGGCACCGACATGGGGCAGCAGACGCAGGACGTCGGCAACACCGGCGAGGCCCTCGACCTGACAGCCGATCTCTCGACACCCTACCGCGTCTTGATCCGGAACCTCGACACAATCAACAGCCTTCAGGTGGGCGGCTACGATGCGGTGATTTACCCGAATATCGTCTATCCCATCCGAATCGCTCCTGGCGAGTTCTGCCTCCTGCCGCGCATCGACTCGGGCTGGACCACACTGGTCAAATCCAGTGCCGGCACGGTCAAAATCATGGTGCAGTTCTGCGAGCTGTAAACCATGGCCATTCAACTGCCAGCCAAGCTGTCGGAGCGCGGTCTAAAGGCAGACCATGCCCGAGCCATTAACCAGTTGATCGAAGCCGTCCGACGGGTGCAGCTCGTCGCCGGCCCCGGTCAGCGTGTGGAACAGAACGCGAACGGCACCGTGCTGAAGACCCAGCCGGCCGTGAGCCAGACAGCCGAGGAGTCTTGGTTCTATTGACCCATGCCTTTCGCCACCAGCAGGACCGACCGGATGTTCACGGCCCGGAACCTGACCAGCCTCTATTCCCGAGCCGACCAGAAATGCGCCCGGGTGCTGGATGGTAAATCGCCACTGTTCGCCAACTCCGCGGCAGGCGTCTGGGAGGGGCAATATCCGTATGGCGTCTGGTACGTCTTCCGGACCGATCCGGCCTCCTGTAGGCGCCTAAGAGACACGGGAACAGGCATCCCAGGCATCGGTGCTATCTACCGGGACAACCACGACCAGACGCAGGTGGCCATCGAGCTGTCGAAGCTGGAGAACCAGTATCTAGACACCCAAGGCGGCCAGGTCTACGTCGACCATCCGATCATCGGCGCCGACCCGTTCACCTGTGACATCGGCACGATACACTTCTCATTCGAGCTACTGACCCGGGAGGTCAACGGGATCCGATACGACATCCACCTTGGATGGGATCCGGATGCCGGCAACGGCACGTCCTACGTCCGGGGCAGCCTAGGTGCAGCCACCGACCCCACACTGCCGCCCGGGCGGATCCACAAACACCGGCTGGCCGTGGCCGAGATCGCCCTCGAGGGGCAGCTCGACTTCCGGATCCCGAGATCGTACCAGCGGTACGATTGCTGGCGTGTCCACAACTGCAACCCGAAGGCGGCCGTGGTGTATCTCCAAATGCCCGACGGGAGCACCGACAGGCAATTCGTGGCTGCTGGGGCCTGCCGTACCTTCCGGCGCCGTCCTGACGGCACCTGGGCCTACCGCTGGCCGGGTGGCGACTTTAGCCGCTACTTCTTCCCGTACTTTTCCGGCGACATCCCGTTCCTGGCTGAAGGCCCGCCCTCCTGGTCGAAGACGAGCACCCAATCGGAGTTCCTGTCGCTCGAACGGTCGAGCCAGGCCAACAACGTCGCCAACCCGTTCATCATCAACGAATGGCGCCGGGTGATGCAGGCCGTTTACGACCCGTACCTGCCATACGACATCCGGCAGGTTTACTCAGGCGTCTACGCCGACCCGACTGACGCCAACACCACGATAGGCAATGCCGTGTTCACCTGGGGGCGTGCCCGGGTGACCTACACCAACGCGGCTGGCGATGTTTACGACGATCAAATCCGGATCTTCACCGGGACAATCGCTTTTGCCGACCAGATCAAGGCCTTGGGTGTGGATGTGACGGTGAACCCGACCGACATCACAATGGTCAGCCGCCGCGGCACCATTCGGATCTATCCGGTCGACGCCAACATCTTCACCACAACCACGGACCCGTTCTGGGAGATCACCACAGCCGGCACCACGATCTCGACGATTTATCCGGCCCAATACACCACCGAGACACCGGGATCCGGAACCGGGGCGGTCACATGGACCGGAGGCAACGAGCCGACCATTTTCGAGTCGATGCGCGATCTCCGGCGCCGGGTGGCTGTCGAGCTGGGCTTCCTTGGCACCTACGACGAGGAGGTCGATATCTCCGAGGAGAAGGTGAGCCTTGTAACCATGACGCCAGCCGGGCTGTCTGTGCGTGGTTCAACATCAGAAGGTATCGACGGTAACCTGTTGGTTAACTTCGAGACCACGGCAACCAATGACAGCCTCTGGATTGACAGCAGGCCGGTCGGATTCGGTGTAGGACCGTGGCAGAACTTCCGGTTCACCTCAGGCACCAAGTCGTTCCTTCTCGCTGTCCCAGGGGCATCCACGGCCTTGCAATGGGGCAACATTCTTCCGGCCCGGAGCTGCACATCGACATCCGGAGCAATCCAGCAGGTCGAGGCGGTCAATTCGGCCTTCATCCCACCGGGCGGCCCTTGGGGGTTTTCATCCAGCGTCTACGACTTCGACCTCGTTCGAGCCTACCAGATCGACATGGCCATCGGCAGCACCGACGACAGGCCTTGGGGCGGCGACTTCTGGCGCAACAAATGGGGCGGCCCGAATGGATCCGACGCCTCGGTGCGGATTCCAGGCAGCCCCAACCAAACCCAGCAGTTCGCTTTCATACCCGAGGCCAACAACTCGTCATTCGTCGACCTAACCGAGGCCGGCGCCGACGATATCTTCAAGGACCAGCGGCAGGCCTCATTCGCCTCGACGGTGCCGTTTGCCAGCTCCACCTATTCGCCGCCATACCGGGACAACATGACGACCATCTCCTGGACGGGTGGCGTTGAGCAGGTCGGATTCCTTCTGCCGTACAATCCCATCGAGAACCCATATCAGCCCGGAGGCGGCCCGTTCTTCCACAAGATCCCGAAGTCGGCCTGGCTGTGGAACCTGCTGGAATGGACCGTCCGGTCATGGACCCGCGCGGTTCCGTTGTGCTTGGCTCAGGGTGTCTGCCCGATTTACGACGCCGGCAACCTGTACCGCGTAGGGGATCTCCTGACCTTTGGAACAGGACAGGAATCCGGCGGAACCATCCCGTCCTATTACGTCAGCGAGGCTGGCTACGACATCCTGATCGCCAATGGGGTGGTTGCCTACCGCGACCAGGACGCAGGTGGGAATGATTACTGGCACGTCCCAGCGGTGAATCTGGCCACCTACTGCGACAGCCGTGGTTTTTTCTCCTGGAACTTCGACACCGAGAACGGTGAGCCGAACATCGCCGTGCCCGTGGCCTCGACAGCCTACATACCGCTCCGGAACTACGGCACCGGCGAGCGCAGCCAGTCGGGCGGCTACTTCGACGTGACGGCCGGCGCCGACAAGTATCTGTCCATCAGGTACGTCGACTTGCGGCTGCCTAACGAGCTCGGAGCCTAGTTTCCGACACCATTTCCGACTCGGTAAACATTGGGTTTTCTTCAAAATCTACAGAAAAACAGTTTTCTCTGTAGACGGAAGGCAGAACATAGGCCATCTTGATCACGTCGAAAGCAACAACAGCAAACCAAAGCAAAACATGAGCAAGAACGAAAAAATCGCAGAGATCGCCGCCAAACAGGCCGAAACCAACCTCTCGATCTTCGCCATGCTGGCCGATCACGGCATCACCATCGTCAACGGCCAGCTCATTGAGGCCATCGAAAACGACGAGGAATAATTTACGCCCGGATGGGGCGAATACCATCCAACCAGGGGCGCGACTGGCCAACGCGCAATCAACCAACACCACAGCAAACCACAGCAACATGACAGCGACTCTTACCAAATACACCCTGGCACCTTTCGGATCCACCGGAGACGACTGCGGCAGCCTCCACGACCTGGCCACCGGTGAGTTTATCCGCCGGGCCACCGAGGCCGAGGCCGAAGCCAGCGAGTCAGCAGGTGACACCGGCGCCATCCTGGTCAATGGAATGATCTGCTACGTCCAGCCATGAACCTGACCAACCTAATCACCGCCCTGATCATCGTGGAGTCCTCCGGGAACGATCTTGCCATCGGCGACAACGGACGCGCTGTAGGCCCCCTGCAGATCCACCGCGGTGTGGTGCAGGATGTGAACCGATTCACTGGCAGCCATTACCGCTGGGAAAGTATGACCAACCGGGTACAGGCCAGGGCAGTGTGCGAGGCTTACTTGAAGCACTACGGCAAGGGCAAGACGACCGAGGAGCAGGCCCGGATATGGAACGGCGGTCCCCAAGGACACCACAAGAAGCAGGCCACCGAGGCCTACTGGAACAAAGTCCGCAAGCATCTGTAATGAAACCAAAAACCATCAACGTGACCACCGACACACACAAAACTCTCCGGGCCTACTGCCTGGCCGCCGGCCTAAAAATGCAGGCGGTAGCCGACAAGGCCATTCAGGCCTGGCTGCGAAAGGCTGCTAAGTGAAACGGATCCTCGCAATAGACCCAGGCATGAGCGGCGGGATCGCCTACCACGGGCACGGGGGCATCATCCTGGATTCCATGCCTACCACCGATCAGGACATATGCACGCTGGTTATCGACCGCCTTGGGATCTCGGATGTGGTGTACCTTGAAAAGGTAGGTGGGTACGCCGGCGGCAAAGGCGCACCTGGGAGCGCGATGTTCAACTTCGGAAGAAACGTGGGCTTCCTGTTGGGGCTCATTGCCAGCAGCAAAACGAGGCTAATCGAAGTACCACCCCAACGCTGGCAAAAGACGCTCCAATGCGGCGTTAAAGCCACCTACGGCACAGGCTGGAAGGCGCACCTCAAACAGATCGCCCAGCAGCGCCATCCTCGCCAGGCCATTACATTGAAAACCGCGGATGCTCTTCTGATATTGGAGCACGCTCTAATTGCGGAGGGCCTCAAGTGAGCGACAGAATCAAGAGCATCATCGATGGTGGCACCGGTGTGTACAGCATCAGCAAAAAAGAGGCTGGTGAAATCCACAAAGCGGCTAAGAAAGTTAAGAACCACGAGGTCAGTTACTGGACGAGGAACAGGAAGAAAAAGGAATCGAAATGAGCGATAACAAATCAGAGACTGTGCGCCTCACATTCAAAGGACTGCTGTCCATCTACCTGTCCGAGAAGGCGATGATGGAGGTCTACAACGCAATCGAACTATCATGCCGTCGCAACAACTGGGGCATCGCAATCGACGAGAACAACCGATTGGACTTCGTTCCGATGGTGAAAGTGGAGGAATCGAAATGAACATCGAACAAACCAAGGAAGCCATCCGCGTAATGCAGGCATTTGTGGATGGGAAGGAAGTAATATCAATGCGTACACCTGCTGCAACAGCAGATGATCCGTATTGGAGCTGGGGTAACGACATAAGCACATACCGCATCAAACCCACCGCAACGCTCCGCCCGTGGACTGCGGATGAGGTGCCGCTAGGAATGCAGGCGAGGAATCGTGAATACCCCAAAACACGTTGGTTGATCGACCGCACATCTAGCGAAGAGAACAGAAAGGATTGGTGTGAAAAATACGAACACTCTATCGACGGTGGTAAAACATGGCTCCCGTGCGGAGTGATGGAGGAGGCGAAATGAACGATCATATTCCTGACGCCACGAAAATGATCAGCGACACACCGAGGACGGATGCGGAGGAGTATGAATCGCAAGACGAACCCATAACAAAACTTGGTTCTGTTGACGCAGAATTCGCTCGCACACTTGAACGCGAACTCATAGCCGCTCAACAGCGCATCAAGCGGCTGGAGGAGGCGGGGGATGCGCTCGGCAACAATCACAACCCGTTTACGTATATTGACTGGCTCAAAGCTAAGGAGGCCAAGCCGTGAAAACCTCAACCGAAACACTGATCGCAGCCATGCACATATTGGCAACAGAAATCCAATCCGAGGACGGCGCGGCTAACGCGGCAGTCGCTGAAGCAGCGGAGCGACTAGCGG
>Ga0208147_1000217_pt1 | contig 21123 bp, 33 predicted proteins | sample DEB3_08_DNA_FD_184520 | JGI IMG/M metagenome (GOLD analysis project Ga0208147, IMG submission 184520) | Aqueous microbial communities from the Delaware River and Bay under freshwater to marine salinity gradient to study organic matter... | ecosystem: Environmental > Aquatic > Marine > Coastal ... | reverse complement strand
CGCTCATTGGGAAGACTACATCGCCTCCGCCCCAAGCGTTATACCCCCAAGGACGATCGCCCCAGCCGGTTGCCACGTTAACTCACTTATGCAATACGGATGATCGCAGTAGCAGCGGCAGCGGCGGGAAACTGGATTGTGAAGTCACCAGAACTCACCTGCTGATCACCGCCAAAACTCAGCACTGCGCAAGCTGCACCAGATGCAGTTGAGTTGTAAATCAACGCACCACAAGTTGTGAACGTAGCAGAGGTCCAAGATGTATCTGCAAAGTCACAGATAGCAGTCGTACCGTCAGCAACAGGAGTCACAGAAGACAGTGTGTTACCGGGCTGTGTGTAGCCCGAAGCGGTAGACAACTGGTCAGAGCCCATGTCTGAATAGTTTGTAGTAGCCGCTCCATAAGTACCGGAGCCAGCGGCAGTGGCTTTGAACAACGCAATTTTGAATGTGTTGCCTGTGCTAGCGGTAAAGTTGTGAACAGCTTTGAGGATTTCTACCTTGAAGCTGGTGGGCATTGCCGTAGTGATTGAAATAGCCATGTTATATCTCCAAGAGAGTTACAAGTTCAGAATGCCCCGCTTCACGGAGACGATTAGCCAGAGTCGTGTTGTTGGACTCAATTGCGCGTTTCATGTAAAACACCAACACACCACGAATGTGTTCACGAAAGGCTTGCGCTTGTTCGCGAATGGCGGGGTGTGACTGATCGCCTACATAAATAATTTTGTTCAATGCTTGCTCGGCAAGTTCTTCGGGCGTAAACCCGCGATGGCTCACAGTGTGAACCACAACGTTACCGATGTCTGCGGATGATGTTGCTGCGAACATTAGTTAGATGACCTTATCAAAGCGGCAGACGCAGTGTCTGCGGGCATTGTGATTGTAAAGTTGGTGGACGTTTTGTCCGAACCAAAGTCCAGCACTGCAATTGATTTGTTACTCTGCGATGCGTTATAGATCAACGCACAACGAGCGGTCACAGAAGCATTGAACACAACGTTGTCAAAACTCACGTACACAGTGAATCCTGACGAGTTAATTGTGGTGCCTGACAACACAACGCCACCTGCTACATACCCTGTACCACTTACTTCATTACTCGAAGAATACACGGTGGTGGTTTCATTCAAATTTGCTTCAGCAGTATAGAGCGCAATCTTAAGCGTATCCGTAAGCAAGTTATGGATACCCTCGTACAACTCAGCCTTGAAACTTGTTGTCTGTGTTTGGAGGATGTTACTCATGTCACAGGCATCCGGTACTGGCCATCACGATAAGCATCCATGCGTTGCTTACCATCGCCAAAGTTTTTAAGCAAGCCAATCGCTTGCGCATACAACTTGTCGTACACCTTGGTGTCGGCCTCTTCACCCTTCATGAAACGCAGTGCTTCGATCAGTGCGCCGTTCAAGAGCGCCGTGTCAAAGTTATCACCAAGCCATGTTGTACCTGCAGTCACGATCGACTCAGGATAGTAGAAGTAGTGCAGTTCAACAGCGTAAGACGCGTCGGGTGTAGGGCCAAGGATTAGTGACAACTCATTTACGTCGCCAGACTGAGGGCCAAAGATGCCGTAGTGTTTTGGCAATCCCGTACTTGTGGGGTTTGGATATGCTTCACGCATGAAGTTCACATCCTTGTTCAACAAGTACAAGTAGTCACCGTTGGCTTTAATGACAGCAAGCGAATAGGGCGAGAGGAAATCAGAAGGAGCAGACAAATACTTGTTACTAGCAGTCAATGTACCAGTAACGTTCTTACGCAAGTTAGCCAACTGCACCGTGTTATAAATTTTCTGTTCCGCTTGACGCGTGAACATATCCAAAGACACATCCTCGAAATTGTTTTCGCAGATGTCTTTGATCTGAATTTTTAACTCGGTGTAGTTCATGTCTACCTCTTAGGCCATAGGGCCACGGGCCATTCTGCCTTTGGTCTGCGCTTTGCCACCACGCACCATGATGCCTGATGTTTTTGTAGGCTCATTACCAGCAGACTTGCTGATGTTACCAACGCTCATGTCAACGGTGTCAGCGCGGCTGCGGTTAGGACCACTACCGGGGTTCTCGGCAACAGTTACACCTTTACCACTCATTGTGTGTGGCTTGGCGTAAGTAGATGCGGGCTTGTTGTTTACTGTGGCCATATTAACCTCGCTTTTGTACAGCGACTTTGGCCAAGTTACGACCCATAGCCTTCATGTCAGCATTAGATTTGCCGCCGCCCTTACCCTTGCCACCAGTCATGATGCCAACTGCGGGGCCGCTGTCGCCGTAATTTTTACCAACAGTTTTGCCTTTTTTAGCAACGCCATCGGCTGATCGTGTGTATGCCATATTGATCTCCTTCAAGATACTGTAACTGTACCAACAAATGTCGTTGCTACCAAGTAGTTTGGCGTTAAATCGACATCAAAAAATCTGCCACCCCCAACCGGATACCACCCCCACTGGATGTCCCGTGAGCCACCAGACAAGTTACCGCTGGCATTTACACCCGAAGTCACATACGTCGTGTCCTTACGGGGATTACGCAAGGCTTGCGGGTCATCCACAGGATACATGCCCAACTGCAACTGCGGCTGGTCGGGGTCCCAACACTCTTGGCACACCAAGATGTTGAACCGTTTGGTCTTGATAATCTCTTCTTTGAGGTTGCGCAGGCGAAACTGAAAGCCACAGCGATCGCATATCGCAATGGCTATCTTGCCGGTGGCAAACCTATTTCCCATTAGACACCGCTCCCGAGGAACTGACGACGGGGCACAAAGCGAATAGCGGCCTTCTCACGGTCTTCACCGGCGGCCAGATCAAACTGGGTGTCATACGCCTCTTTAAGCATTGGTAGGCGCTGCGCCAACTCAGGCACCTTCATGGCGATGTAATAGGCCAAGCCTGCCACCACAACGGGCAGGAAGCGGAAATTCATGTCGCCTGTCTCTACGCCAGAGCCCGCATCTTGGATGCGGCGTAGGCGGTAATACACGAGCGTGTATTGCTGAGAATTGTCAGGTGTGAGCCACAGCGTCACGGCTGGCACGTTGGGGTTGTAGACCGTTGTGCCAGTAGTATGCGCCGCAGCCGTAGTGTTTTGCTGACCACGGAAGCAGTTATACAGGGTATTCCCTGTGATGTATCCGTAGTTGATGATCTCGTTGTCCAACTTAATGAACCCTGTACCCGCCAGATTCGATGCGTCTGCCACTGTGATTGTTGTGGCTGTAGACGTGATCGTACCATTTAGCGTCGTACCGGTAGGGCTTGTCTCGCCACTCATGCGCTGAACCCAAATCTGGATTGGGCGACCCGGTGCTAACTTGTTAGGGATAGTTGCGTAAGTAGACACACTGATACGTGTGATGGTGAGATCGGCTTGCGTTGACGCTGTGTTGCCACCCGTACGGATGACATGCTCTAACAAGTCAATGGTGTCGTTGGGCAGTGCGTATGTGTTCTGACCGGGCACGAGGGGGATAGTCCCTTCCTCGATTGTCCACATGTTGATGCCACGATTTTGCCACTCAATGGTCATCAGGTTCATGGAACGACGTGCAGTACGCAGATCGTAGCCAGAACGCATCTCACGGCCCGCACGCTCCCACGCTTCCTCGGCAATGTCCGTGAAGTCAAGATTGAAGAGTGTTGAGCCGGTAGTTGTCATTTTTTAGCCGTCTTTGCAGAGTCTATAAAAGCCTGAGCAGTAGGGGCACCTTTCTGTCCGGGCTTACGCATTTTCTCGCCGCGCTTGCGTTTGGCATTGATGTTGGCATAAAGGCCAACAGGCCCACCTTCAGCGTATTCGGTGAAGTCGGTGTTGTCGCGGCGGGGCTTGCGCACGCCGTCCTCCAAGAAGTCCGTGTTATCACGACGCTTCTTCACGATACCTTTAGGTATCTTAGCGGGGTTGATGGCTCCCATGCCGCGACTTGCTAACATGACTTAGCACATCTTTCCACGTGTTTTACCACGTTGGGCGATGCCATCAGCAGCGCGTGTGAACCCACCAGCGGACATTTTCTTGACCTTGCCACCCTTACCGTAGAACTCTCCCGCCTTCATTTTCTTGTCGTACTCGGCAGCCGCCTTTTTACGCATCTCGTCAACTGGAATACCTTTCTTCTCAGCGCGGAATTCTTGCATTAGTTCTTGTGGTGTCTTACGGGAAGCAGACTTACCATCAATGTCTTGCGGTACGGGCATACCTTCGCGGAATACCGTGTCTTTAGGAGGTGCAGTTTTCTTAGGTGGAGGAGTCTTAGCCGCAGGTTTCTTAGCGGGTACGCCTTCGGGGTCCATAGGTGGCTGCCCCATTTCGGCGGTGTAAATACCACCGTCGCTAAATTTACGTTTGCGCATTATTTTTTCCCCTTAGCCATGCCGCCACCGCACATGGCAATCATTGTGCCTTTAGTTTTACCGCGCTTGGCAATGCCATCAGCGGCGCGAGTGTAACCGCCAGCAGACAGTTTAGTCATTGGCTGACCCTTGTGCAAACGGCTTTCGTGTTTGTTCACGGCCTTCTGCATCATGGCTTTGTCCATCTTTACGTCTTCGTGCTTCATATCGCCACCTTTTGCAAATTTGCGGCCTTTGTCAGCCGCTGAAAAATCTTTTCCCACGGACTGTGGGACGCCTGCTTTCTTAGCAAACTCTGGGTTGTGGGCCACAGCCGCCATGAAATTATGTTGTTTTTTACTAACCGAGGGCACTTCTCTGCTCCTTCATGAATTCATCCAGTTTGGCATCAAGACGATCGAGCCGCTGGATCACGCGGTTCATGTCGTTATGCACATCAGCCTTGGTCACAAACTTTTCTGCGTGCTCTTCCCGCGTCTTGCTAAGAAGAATGCTCAGACGTTTTACTTCATCGTGCGACACTTTCACCCAAAACAGCAACAACGCTGAGGCAAATGAAAGAATGACGTTCCAAACCATCAAATCCATGTTAACAATTCCATGCGCGTAACGATTTATTGATGCGGGAGTTCGGGTCTTTGGCCGTCTTCTCGCTCGTTAATTTCTTCTTCATCCCGGTCATTCTGGCGCAAAAAGAGTCGCGGCGTGCGCCACCTTCTGGCTGGGGCGGTTTCAAATTCATGCCTTGCTTTTTCGCAGAGGCCCGTCCCTTGGCGTTCAAGCCGCCCTTGGGGTTCTTTCCTTCTTTGCGTGTCCATGCAGCGGTCTTAGCCATTTACGACCTTCAGTTTGGTTTGACGAATTGCATCCAGCAGAGGCATCACAACCTCTTCGCGGAAATTATTCTCATACGTTTCTGTGCCAATATGCGGCAGACTGATGTCTACATCCGCATAAATCTTAAAGCCGTGCTCACGCGCACGATCGCAAAACAGATAGTCTTCGCCTAAATATCTGCCATCACGATTTTGGAAATCAAATACACCGCAAACTTGTTCACCCTTGAAGTCGTAGAACCATTCAGGGTGTGCGGTAACCATCGTCTCAAGGACGTGGCGTTGAATAAGCATAAAGCCTGTACCCACGCGCTCTAAACGCATGAGTGAGCCATCAAACTCAAGGTCTTGGGACTCGTTGAAGTACAGGTCAGCAAAAAAGTTGCGGTCTTTCGACCTGCGTGGGTACATACCAGCGGTAATGTCTTTGCCCCCACTTTGCGCCATCAAGCGCAAGACATCATCAGGTGTAGCGATGACATCGGAATCAATAAACAACAGTTCTGTGGCGTCGGACTTGAGGAACTCGTGCACCAATTGGTTTCTGGCCATGGTGATGATGGAGCATCCAGATACGTCGCCCATATTGACGGACACACCAAACTGCAAGGCACGTGGCATTAACGCCGCAATGTTGTATGCGAGTTTGATGTTGATTTTGCCGTCGTACGCAGGGATCGCAATGAACAACTTGCGACCTGTCAGAACTGCTTGTTTTGCTTCAGCCATAGAACACCACTGCGGTACAGCCAGAGCCAGTAGTTACAACAAGGCTTGTTTCACACAGCACGCCTTCGCCCGGAATCCAAATGTCATCCGAGGCTTGACCTGCGATGGTGAATGTAAACAAGGTAGTAGAACCGTTTTTAATGGCAATCGTAGAAGCACCGGAAGTGCTGTACCAGATACCTTTAAAACGTGCACGCCCGTTATAGACAGTGGTGGTTGCGGCAGCAGCGCAATCCTTACCCTGTACATCAGTCTGCATCATAATCAATCTCCTTTAAAACAGGGGCCGAAGCCCCGAGATCAATTAGACCTGTGAGGATGTTTGGTACATTGTGCCGTCAGAGTTACGCACAACATAGTTAGCCACCAACACGCCAGCACCGTTTGTAGATGCGCCTTGCGCCACTGTGTACGTTACCAACTTATCAGTTGTACCGGTGTTTGACCAGAGTGTTGCCACAGCGTCAGAAGCCACAGGAGAGAACGTCACCAAGCCAGCGTCAGTAACAGTTGTTGCACCAGTGATGGCGGTGCCAGCCAAAGACAATGTGATTGTCGTAGCAGCATCAAACGCATCAATGGTAATGAATTGCAAACTCACAATGCGTGAGCCAGCAGGGATACAGAATGCCGTAGTTGCGTCGGCGTCGTTATAGGCAACGGCTTTGTCTTGAGAGACAACAGTTGCGCCGGTGTTACGTGTTGTAGCAGCGTCGGTGCCAGTTGTGTAACGTGTGGTGCCCAAGAGCCAAGGGCCAAGGTGAGTAGCGATTCCCATGATAGGTTCCTTACATACAAGTGAAGTGCATCAATCGGTATGTCGTCTGCCGGGACAGTTTGATGCACCGGAAAGCCCGGAGTGAGTGCAATATACACCAAAAGAAAAAGGGGCACAAGGCCCCTTTTTCTCAATCATTAAGCACCGGGTGAACCGAAGATGCCCAAAGGATCAGAAACGCCGAAGCTGTAACGCTCGCGAGACTTGTAACGTGCATTGCCTGTGTCAAAGTCAGCGTCCATGCTGTTCTGCAAAGGTGTACGTACGAAGTGCTTCAAGCCGTTAGGCACGTCGGTCATCAAGAACCAAGCATTGGTGTCGGTCAAATAGTGGTTAATTGCGTAACCACCGGCGACAGAACCGTTGTTCTTGATTGCGTTGATGTCGTTGTCAGTTGTGCCAACACGCAGTTCAGTTTCCAACAAACGAGTTGCAACGAATTGCAGGCTTGGGGGAACGATCAACTTAGTGGGCTTGGCTGCGATCAGCAAACCGCGCTCGTCTGTCCAACCGGCGATCTGAATAACGGCAGCTTCCAAGGAAGTCTCGTTCAAATCGGCAGCGACTGTAGGACGATTGCTGTTGGTGCCACCAGAAACCAAGGGGTGTGCTGTAGAGCACAAAACCTGACCGTCACCATAAGTGGGGCCGCCAGTGAAGGCTTGGTTCAAGATTGCAGCAGCTTTAACCTGCTTGGTGTAAGCCATAGCGCGGGCCAAAGCCTTTGTATAGCGAGCAGACAAAGAGTCATACAAGTTATCTTCGATAGCCTCTTCAGTCAAGCTGAAGCCCATCGCGATAGTCTCGTGTGTGTAACGAGCAGTCCATGCTTCTTGTGCATTGTCATAACTGATGGCAGAGCCCTCGTTCTTGACAGGAGCGGCAGAGAAGCCAGACAACTTGGTTTCTTCTTCGAAGGAACGCTCAGAAGTTTCGGTTTCGAAGATTTCTTTGTGCTCTTCGCCGTACTTCTTATACTCCAAACCGAACAATGCGTTCAGACCGGGGAGCAGTTCCTTCAGTAGTTGTGCGCGTGAAATAGCCATGTTGTGACTCCTTAGATACCGGTGGTATCAGTGTATTGGTGCAAGTTAAACTTGACCAAAAATTCATAATAAGTCGTAGCGGCTACGTTAGCAGCGCCAGTGGCTGTATCGGGCACAACGTCAACGACACGGATTGGCAATGTTGCTGTAGTACCGGCAGAAGCACCGTCGATACCATAGTAAGAATCGCCTGTAGTGGTAGAACCAACATTAACGGACAAAGCAACGTTAGAACCAACCAGAGCACGTGAATATGCGACTGGGGTTGTGTTTTGACCTGTTGTAGCCACAACTTTAAAGACTGCATTGGGATCATCCACAACAAAGCCAAAGGCCAATTGTGTAGATGTAGAAATGCTAGCGGGGTAGTACTGGCCGTTGGTGAATTGACCTTGGCTGTTTGTGTAGCTGCAACCCACCAAAACACCGACGCTGTCGCCGGAGTTAGATGTGTCGTTAGCGACCAAATAACCATCAGTGTTCACCTTGACAGTGTCACCATTGAGGATTGCAGTGGCGTAACCAGCAGCAATAGGGATTTGACGGATCGCTCCGGCGTAGGGCAGACCATCCAGTCGGTTGACTGGCTTTAGACCATACGTCTTTGAAACGGTAGGATATGCCATTTAAGACTCCAAAAAATTAAGTGCCTTTGCCAAAAGTCACCTTCGTAGAACGCTCGTTGAAGAGCGGCATACGAGGATCATTCTCGCGCATGAGATTGTGGTCGACCGAGCGCATTTGAGACGTCGCTTGTTCTTGGAAGAACTCGTTACGGTCTTTTACCATCTCGGAAGGGGTTTTGCACAACATGAGGCCACCAATAACGACGTTGTCTTTGAAGCGGTCATTTTCCACTCCAGCAACAAAAATCTCGGGGTGATCAGATGCTTTGACGGGCTCCCAGCCCTCTCGGAGTTTCAGGGACACGTTCATGGCATCAGTCTCGCCACGTGTACTGAGGCGTACCCAGTGAAAGTCATAGCCCGGCTCCGGATTGGGAGTGGGAAGCGTATCAGGACGAACCCAATTGCGCTTACGAGCCGTTTGTTCACGGGTTTCTAGTTCACGATTCAGTCTGTTTTCAGCCATTTTGTTTCCTTAATTCCAATGCAACCTGTTTGGCGTAGTCTTCCAAAGACACTCCGAGTTTCTTTGCCAGTGCAACCTGCGTACGTGTCAGCGTAATCTTTTTAGGGGCGACGCTTCGGGTAGCCGGTGCAACAACATTCGCCTTACGGCGAGGCTCTTCAGTCTCTGGGTCGTTGCTCTCGTCAGTAAACTGCTCTGGGAACAACTGTCGCATACGAGAGTTGATCTTCTCGTAGTATTCGTCAGATTGCGGGTTGACGCCCTGTTTGACAAGTTTTTGGTGCAACCCCAGCGCAAAACTTGTCATCTCATCGTCTTCTCCAAACCACTTATTCTTGGCTTGCCAAGCAGTTGCCCGAGTGTCAACAGACGGTTCTGGGGTGTTGTATGCGGTTTGTACATCAGATTCTTCCTCCTGTAAAGGGGGTAATGTGATGTTATTTACGCGATCGGCCTTAAGTGTGGCATTTGTAAGTGCTTTTTGTGCATCTACAAGGGCTTTTGAGTCCCCTGCTTCGTACGCACGCTTGTACTTACTTTCCGCACTGCGGAGTTCTTGTTCGACCTGTTTTTTAGCCTGTTCGAGCAAAATCTCTTGGTTCTTGTTAACCGTGCCCTTTAGTTTCTTGTTTTCTTCAACAAGTTGCTGGGCATAGCGTAGAGCCTCTTGGCGCTCACGTTCCGCAGATTCTGCGGCGCGGCGTTGGTCGTGGAAGCCTTTACTGAAGTGTTGCAGACGTTTCTTGACGCGCTCGGAGTACTGCTCCATCTCGTCGTCGGTCAACTCCATAGGAGCCTTGGATTTCTGCTTGCCTCGGTCTTCTTCAGAGCGGTCATCAACCACTTCGATGTCCAAGTCAGACTCTACCTTCTCAGCCTTTTCAGGCTTTGTAGGCTTGTCTTCCTTCAAAGGATCGGTGCGACCCTCAATGGTAATTTCAAAATCACCGTTATCTTTTTCCTTTACGCCCTTGTCAGCAGCTTCTGCTTTATCGGGATCGGGAAATTCAAACTGTACCTGTTGATATGCCATAGTTCAGTCCTTATGCACGCGTTACGCCACGCGGATCGGCAACGACAGCGTCAATTGAGTCGTCGTTCATGAGACGGTATTCAACACCACCCACTCGGACACGAGTGCCAGAGTTAGCGCGGAAGATTACGTAGTCACCAACTTTGCACCATGGCCCATTTGGGTAACGGTCTTTGTCGGAATACGCTTGGTCTCCCATGTCGAGTACCAAACCAGTCACAGTCATGAGCATTTCCTCATGGATTGTTTTCTGGGCCTTGATGATTCCCATATCACCAATTGTTTCCTCAACTTGAGGCAGGGCTATAAGCAACTTGTAGCCAACGGGTTTTGGAAGTTGTTGTTCCAATTCCTCGTCGGTCACAGCGTCTTGAACTTCAATTGTCATCGTCTTCATCCATTTGAGAACGCAAAAGGTCTTGAGTTGTTTGGATGGCAAGTTGGAGACCTCGAATCCTACCTACCACTTCCCGGTATTCGGAGAAGTCTTTAGCCCCTCCGTTTGCCAGAAACTGTGTTGCGGAGAGCACATCCTCCGCATATTTTGCAATCAGCACGTCATAGACGGTTTTGGCCATGGATTACTCCTTGCTGCCCGGCGCTTTGGGCTGTTGTTGTGGTGTTGCTAACACCTTCAAAGCATCAAGACGCAGGCGCTCTTTGGCTTGGTCTTGCTGGGCTTCGACCCGCATACCTTCCTTCATTGCCTCGATCTCGACGCGGTCTTTATCCAACTGCAACTTCTGGGCTGCAAGTTGTAAATCTGCTTGGTCTTTTGCGGCCTTGCGAGACACGTCCATCTCTTGCACCTTGACCTTGGCCTGCTCCAACTGGAACAGCGGGTCTTGGGCTTGTTGCTGCGCGGCTTGTTGTGCGGCTTGTTGCTGGTGAGCCTGTGCAACTTGTTTGCCTGCGTCGGCCACGAGACGTGCAAGCTGAACCTCCATATCCTCGGGCAACTGCTCGTCGGGTGGAGGCAGGGGCACACCAAGACGCTCTTCGATCTGCTTGCGGTATGAGAAGCCCAAGTGCTCGGCGATGTGTGCTTGCAGTGAAGCCATGATCTGCTGCGCCATGGGGTTCTGTCCGATTGTTCCTGCGATCATCGGGTCTTGCATGAACGATGTATGCGTTGCAATGTGCGCATCGTGATCTTGGTAGATGAACGCTTTGATCGGTTTGCCCACAAGTGCTGACATGTTCTCAGATACAGGGTCACGTGGCTTCTGGTCTTCTGATGTTGGAACAATCTTGTCCGCGTTCTTGATGCCAAGCACTTCGAGCATCTGGCGATGCAGGTATGGCAAGTCATAAATCTGTGGAGCCTTCTCCGACATCTGAAACGCCGCTTGGTACTGCACCACTCGCTGCGCCATTGTTGTTGCGTTCGGATCAGACACAGGGATGACGTCCACCATCCGGTAGTCTGCGCGGCGTGCGCGTGGGGGACCCTGCTCTGGCTCGAATGTGTATTCTTCCGGCGCGTAGTCGGCGATGATTTCTTTCAAGAGTTTGAACTCTTGCTTCATCGCATAGTGCACACGTGCCTGCACAGCGGCCATCGGCTTGAGTGTGCGCTCCAAGAGCGCAAGTGTTGTACCCACAGGTGCGTTAGCCGACATGTCGCTGATGTTCATGTCACTGATCGCGCCAAGGCGTCGGCCTTCTTCTGTAATACGCTGTAACAACGCAAGCAGTGTCTGGCTAGGCTCCTTGTATGGGAGCATCATGATGTTGTCTTTGATCGCGCCTGACGGCACGTCCACATCACGGAACTCTCCCGGTGCGATCGGTGTATCGTCACCCTTCACACGCAAGCCACGTGCCTTCAAGCCACCGGGCAAGTTAGACAGTGTGCCAGCATCCACCAACTGACGGATGATAGAAGTTCCGGCGCGTGCGTAGCCACCAATGATGTGGATCAGACCCAAGCCATAGAAACCAAAACCGGGCACATACACATAGTGCACGAAGTGGTCACGCTTACGCATCAACGTATCGTCTGGTTCCCAGTTGCGACGGATAGCAAGGACTTCTTGCGTGCCACGCTCAATAGTCACCACGTATGGTTTTGCTAAGTCGTTCTCTTCGTCGTCCACACCATCAATGCACAAGTGCGCATGAACTTCAAGCAGTGTGTAACGCTCGTCGTTAGTCAGGGTGTAGCCACCCTCTTCGGCTTTCTTCTTCTCGATGTCTGTGTGGAACGCAACAGGCTCGCCCAAGTCCACTGCGCGATAGAAGCCGCTTGCCATCAAGCGATCCATCTCGTTCTTAGTCTTACGCATCACGTGCGTTACACGCTCGGCCTGCTCAATGTTTGATGCGCCATAAGGCACGATCACATCTTCTGCTGGAATGTAAATCGCCACTTGACGACCTATGGACGGATCGTAGTACACCTTCTTGAACGCAGAACCTGCAAGGCCCAATGAGTACAGCATGCGCTCATGCTCTGGGCGATACTCCACCATGACATCTGTCAACTGGTAGTTCATGTCTTCCTTGACACGATTCGCCGCTTCTTCCTTGTCCTTAGTCACCTTACCAAGAATCTTTGTCTTGACAGGGCCAGCGGGCGGAAATGTTTCGCTCATTGTCTCGGCTTGGAAGCGTATAGCCGCTTCAGCCAACACAGTTGAGTACACACCACACGCATCGTCCCAAGGCTCGGTGCGCTCCTCGTACCTGAAGCCCAGCACTTCAAGACCCTTGACGAATGTGTCTGACCACTCTTTGCGTGAACTTGTGTCGGTGTCGACCAACTCGATCAGGTCACTGGCCAGTGTTGCCAACTCTCCGCCGTTCATATACTCGGCCAAGTTGTCGCTGAAGCCTTCCTCATTCATCTCATCGTCAGGCACCAGCGTAATCTCCACACTGCCGTCACTGAGGGTCACCATATCAGGATTGACAATGTCAATCTCCATCGCGTTACCCTCGGCTTCGCCCAACTCGTCGATGCCCTGCGGAGCAGCGTAGAGACCTTTGTCCATGTTTGTTGCCATGATTTATCCTCAGTAGTATCCGCCACGACGACGTGACTTGAAATATTTGATCTCATCAGGCTCATCAGACGGCAACCTGATAAACCCACCCTGACGGAATCTCATGAGTGCCATCACTGTAGAGTCCACCAAGTCATCGTTACTCATGAACGGAAATCCTGCAATCTCCTCCACAACTTCCTCAGCCCAGCGGGTTTGTGGTACCCAGCACAGTTTAGAAGCCACGATGTCTGCCACAGAGTTTAACCGCGCTAACTTATCCCCGCTACCCCTGTGTGGGGTGTACTCCCCCACCGGCATACCCATGCGGCGCAGTTCTTGGTACAGGGCAGTGCCGCTGGACTTTTTCTCCACGATGAACGCGTCCGGCTCCCACTCCTTGTACTCCTCAAGTGCCAACTTCTTAAGTTCAGGAAACTCGATGCGCTTCTTGATTGAGTTCAGGAGGATGATGTTGTGGCACCCTTCCTCCTCGTTGAAGAACACGCCCCACGTCGTCAGGGCGGTAAAGTCGGCACGGTTGTGGCTCTCGGCCGCCGCGTCCAGACTCATGATCACGTACTCACAGCGGGGCGGATCATCCTTTTCCCAGATGTTCCACCACTCACGCTTGACAACTGACGCCTCTTCCGAGGTGGGGTTTTGCTGGTACTGCGCGTTCCACTGGAACGTTGGCATCGACGCCTTTGTTCTGTACAGCGCCTTGAGGTCAAAGAACTCCGGCCACAGCGGTTTCTCGTTATCTGTGCCCTGATTAAAAATCGCAGGAAACTCAACCACCTCGTACTGGTCGGCATCCTCGTTCTTCCCCATGTCTGAGGTGACGCGCCCCGTCAGGTCATTCTGGTGCCAGCGGGTTTGGATAATGGCAACTCGTCCACCCGGCATAAGACGAGTACGGGCTCCGTATGTGAACCACTCATAGGCTTTATCGAACACGTCGAAGTTGCCATTGATGATGTCTTGCTCGTTATGAGGATCGTCGACAAGCAGCAAATCAGCACCACGACCAGCCAGAGCAGAACCGACACCACAAGCGAAGTACTCGCCGCCCATGTTCGTGTTCCATCTTCCGGCGCTTTTAGAATCAACCGCGAGCGTGACGGTCGGAAATATTTGCTTGTATCTGTCATCGTCAATGATGTTCCTGACTTTACGGCCAAAGTCCACGGCGAGGTCTGTGGTGTGTGACACCATCAACACCTTCTTATTAGGGTATCTACCTATGAACCAAGCGGGGAAGTATATAGAAACAAGTTGAGATTTGCCGTGGCGAGGTGGCATGTTCACGCACACCCTGTCCTTGTTCCCCTCAGCAATGTCCATAAGTAAGTTAGCCAGTATGCGGTGATGCTTACCCACCTTGTAGTCTGGCTGCATGTGCTTGCAAAACTCGATCAGGTCGTTGTAGCACGCCTTAGCCGTCTTGCGGCTGTCCAGAATGTCCGCAATTTTGTCGATTTCTGCCTGTTCTTCTGGCGAATACGCGTCCAAATTGTCCAGCATCAGCCGGATTTCTTCTTCCGTGAAGTCCAGATCGTCAGTTTCCGTCATTTTCGTCGTCAAACTTGGTTTCTGGCTCAAAAATCTCGGGATTTTCTGCACTGGCAGGTGGGTTTAGCCCCAATTCTGCATCCACATCAATGATGTCGCCCCCAACTGCGATCTTGGCGTCCTCAACATTGGTTGTTTTGACCAGTCTTTGCAGTTTTGCACGTAGTTTGTCACGCAATTCGTCGGTTGTCTGGTGCGTAATCGTCACTTCCGTCCTGTCAGTAAACAATCCTACGTCTGAAATCTTGCCCATCAACTCCAATGCACGGATTCTGATGCGTGGGTCAGGGTTCTGGGACTCTTCAATGAGCCTGTTTGTCACTGTGTGGCGCAATTCAACTGCATGGTTGACCACTGCACGGCCGTATTCGTCAAGGTACGCACGGACATTCTGCAAGGAAGCAGGCGTCATCGCCGATGTGTTGACGTTGTTGGCTTTTTGCGACGTTGCTTGGGGGTTTACCGCGTAGGCTGAAGTTAGCGCAGCGGCAACTTCTTTATCTTCCGAGGTTTCTGGTGGCACTTCTAGGCCATGCTCTTGCAATAGTTCGATCGAACGGCATGCAGCCTCGGCCCGCTCTCGCAGGTCGACATACGCCATGTCAGGCGTAATCTCAATACCCAACTCGGGCATCAATTCAAGTTCCATATTGTTCGCAAGTCTTAGTGACCGATGCACCAGTATACATATAAAACAAAAATTTTTGCAATGGGGGTACTTAAAAACATGACGGGGGGTGTTCCTGTATATGAAGGGGTGGGGGCGCGAGATGTACCTTTCACAACACAGGGGGTGGCATGTTATGGTGTGTTACGTCACGTGGGGTAAGAATGCAGAGTCGCGTAGTTTGGGTGGCTCCGCTTGGTCTAGGTGGCCCCGAATTGACCGGGCTGGGGGTCGTTTGTCTGTAATAGTAACCCTTCGCCAGCCACGGGACTCCAAACCTACAGCGGGGGGTGCTACCCCAGTGGGTCACGCCATGGGGGAATTCGGCGCGTTAACCCGCCCCCAATGTTAGGGAATCCCTAACAAAACAACATGATCTGATAAGAATCGACACGTTTTCCCTTGACATGACACCATAACAAGCATACAGTTGAGCCATCGGTTAGGAAATGCGGACATAAGTAGCGCATCTAATTGATACTGTCTCGAAAGGACACAAAATGAAAGCAACAGCAAAACTCTCTAGCGCAACGATTGACGCTATCGGTTCATGGTCAGGTCAGACTATCAAGGCTGACAAGGCAAAAACCAAAGCGATCGATTCGCTTCATGCTGACGGCGTCACGGCCGAAATGCTCGAAGCACCTGCGAAGGGTGAAAGCACTGTGTTATTTGATAGTGTGAAGGTCAGCATCGTTATGGGCTTTACGGCCACGATACAGACCCTGCTGAAGAAGGACACAAAGACCCTGAGCGAACAGCAGAAGTCAGACAAGCGTTACTGGCAACAGCAGATCGGCTCGAAGCTGAAAGACCTGCGCAATGCACTGAAAAAGCGCGAAGCGCAAAGCGCAGAATCTGACGGCGCTGGCGCTGATAAGTCATCATGGGAGAGCACGAAGCGCACAGTGCTCGCTGAGATGATCAAGCAAGCGCAGAAAAAAGACGCAACGTCAATCAAGGATATGCCAGCGTTTATCAAAGACCTGCAGTCTGCACTGGCTCGCATCCCTGCAAACGCCTAAGCCACGAAGCCCCGCCCTAAAAAGCGGGGCTTTTTTTCGTCCAAAATTTCCCTCATTAAATCTTGTTAGGGACTCCCTAACAAATGATGCCAGTTCTCGGAGTAGCGTTGCGCGGCGTTGAGCACGCACCATGCCAAGTTCCCACGTGTTGCGTAATCCACAAATCCTGGATCGGGTTTGTGTTAGGGATTCCCTAACAAGTTGATGCCAGTTCCAAAAGTAGCGTTGAGCGGGAAAGGTTCGAAAGTTCTTTTTTATGAAAGTTCTAACGTAACTTTTTAATAGGGTTTGGAAAGTTCGTTTTACACACACCATAACATCTTCGCCATTTAGATAAAGTTCGTTTTTTCAGGCACAGTGTAACTTTTTTTCCCTAGAAAGTTCCTAAAGTTCGTTTTACCCGCGTACTTTCTGTTTTCATGGCAGATCGTTGTTAGGGATTCCCTAACATGGCAGTTCATGCCTATGCAATCTTCTATTATCTTATCTATTCTTTATATAAACTTATTTGTTCAAACAGGGGTCAGGTACACACCCCTCCTAAAATTATCACTTCCACAATTTACAGGAAATTCGTGCTCGTCCGACAGGAAGTTCGCAAATCAGGAAGTGTGGAAGTGATATTCAGGGAGGGGGTGTATATGCGACCCTACAACGTACCTCCGAACTATTCAAGCAAATCAAGACCTTGACAGCACCCCTTTAATTACTTTATACTAACCGATACATTTCGTCACTTCTCTTAACTAACAAAGGAAACACCATGTTTACACCCATTGACCCCACCCCATTCAAGGCACAGTTCCAATACCTCCCCACTGGTGAACTATTGCGTCGTGACCCCCACACCCCCGACACTTGGCGACGCACTCAACCCACCGAGTACTTCCACATCAAGGGGCGTAACTACTCCATCAAGCAGATCATCTACATCATGCACCACTCGTGCCTGCCCCGCTACATCTTGACCAAAGACGGCACACAGTACATCGGCATCGAGAATCTTGTTGGTACAAACGACAGCCCACGATGGGCGGGGCGCAAGGTAGTTAAGTACACACGTACCAAAGACGGTGCGTTTGTCCCCGTAAATACGTAACTATCAGATTGTATCTAATAGTGTGAAAACATTGACAAACACCACGTTCTGTGATATACTATAGGCTGTTCAGTAGGAATTCGCCCACTGAACTGACGGCAACAACCCTGTTAGGGAATCCCTAACAACACAACCATGAAAGTAATACTATGGGACACAACAGACGACTCAAACCAATCTGCGATCGGTGCGGTGACACGTACTCCGCTAAACGTGCCAATGCAGGCTACCACATCTGCTTGCTGTGCGGTGAGGACGTAGCACGTGAGGAACGCAAGGGCTGGTGCATTGCTCAGGAATACGGCAAGGGCAACTATCAGTTCATCACTGCCTCCAGTGCACCACTCGCACTCAAGCAGACTAACCAAAAACAACTTAGGGGATAACATGAAAGTTATTAGAACAACCGAAGGCTACATGGTAGAGCAAGCCGATGGCGACTACTTGTGCGATGAGCATGGTGACAACTTGTGGGACACACGTTTGGAGGCTGAGTCCGTCATTGACATTGCACAAGGCGGTCAGGGTTTCATGATGCCCCGCCACAACTTAGGGGATAAACATGACACGTGCTGAAGTTGACATGAGGGGTAAAACTGTGGAAAGCATCAGTTACCCAAACCCTTGGGATGAGGGCATCACTATTACGTTTACCGATGGTAGTAAGTTAAATGTATACGAACGTATGCAAGCGGGTGAGATCATGGTGACGTACAACGACAACGAAGTTATACACGACAGGGGTACAGAATGACTAACTTACTGCAAGACGAATCCGAAGGCTACGAGCCCCAACGCTTGAGCCGATGGTTTGCAAGCCGAGCCGATGCAAGGCACGTGGTGCGCAAGTACCACACAAACGAATGGGCATGGCACGAGGCCAAAGCCCAAGAACACGACAACAACCAAGAGGACGAAGCATGATGACAACATGGGAAAAACTCGAACGCGCTGTGTTCTTACTGGCAATCATCGTGCTGATGCTTGACTTGCTAGTTTGGCGACCAAACTGATCACACGTATCTGCCTATCAGATTGTGTGAAAACATTGACAAACGTATCATCCTATGGTACAATACAACTATCGACTGGGAATTCGCTCAGTGGATACGGAGCCTCGGGAACCGAGGCAACGGCGATAACGAGAAAGTAAAAACGTGTTAGGGATTCCCTAACAATCAAAGTAACTGTAAACAACTTAAGGTAAACATCATGAACGCTATCACATCACAAGTCAACGTAGTTGCACCTGCCCCCGCACCTACAAACGCACCATCCATCTCGACAGCCGCGATGCTTGTCGAACTCTCGATCAGCACATGGACAGGACGCAAACTGGACAAACGTGCCTCGCAAGACGTAACCGCCCAAGCCTCTGCGCAGAAGGGCGTTGCCAACGTCAATAAGAAGTTACTCGGTGACTGTGCCGAATTGGATGCGGTGCAGAAGTTCACAGCCAACGCACGTAACGTGCACTACGCTTGCACAATGCCGTGGTCAGACACAGGCTTGCGCTTGCTACCAACAACTCAGTACTTCAAGTACCACAAGGAGATGTCAACCCTGCAAGCGGAGTACGAGCGACTCGTCAACGTGTTCCTGCAAGCATACGATTGGGAGATCAGCCAAGCGCAGATCAAACTCGGTGGCTTGTTTAACTCGGACGAGTACCCCACGGCTGACAGCCTCACATCTAAGTTCAAGTTCAAGATGAACTACATGCCCCTGCCTGATGCGGGTGACTGGCGTGTGGACATCGGCAACGAGGCCAAGGACGTGTTGGCATCTCAGTACGAGACGTACTATGCGACACAGTTGCAGACAGCCATGGGTGACGTGTGGCGTAGAGCGCACGATGCACTGGCAAAGATGTCAGAGCGACTCGACTACGCTGACGGCCCGACTAAGAAGATTTTCCGTGACTCACTGGTGGACAACGTGGTGGACATCATCGACCTGCTCGGTGCATGCAACATCACAAACGACCCGACCATGGAGTTGGCACAGAAACAACTTAGCACAGCCATGCGTGGCATCACACCCGATGCACTGCGTGAGGACGCCTATCTCAGAGCACAGACTAAACGTCAGGTGGACGAGGTCAAGCGCATCATCGACAACTTACCCTCATTGGGTATGTAAGTTAGGGATTCCCTAACAACTTATCAACCACAACATAACTTAACGAAGGACTACTAATCATGTCAAATTCTGCTATCTCTATGTATGCACTCTCACTCGACCAAATCGAGACGGCTATCCGCTTGGGCGGTAACAAGCGCACGATACTTGTGCAAGGCCACATGGGTACAGGCAAATCATCCCTGCTCAAGACATTGGGCAAGGCCATGCCTAAACACGTCATGTGTTACTTTGACTGCACGACCAAGGACTTGGGCGACATCACGATTCCTCAGTTGCAGACCATTGACGAGCAAGGGTATGTGCGTTACGTGACCAACGAGGAACTCGGCTTGCACTTGGGTAAAGACATCATCTTGATGGTGGACGAGTACGGCAAGGCAAACCCTGCGGTAAAGAACGCCATGCTACGTCTCTTGCTTGAGCGCAAGATGGGTGGTTACGAGTTATCACCTGACTCCATTGTGTTTGCCACGACTAACCTTGGGGCAGAGGGTGTGGGTGACATGTTGCCTCCCCATGCACGTAACCGCATCTCGGTGGTGACATCGCGCAAGTCTACAAACATGGAATGGATTGAATGGGGTATCAACAACGGCATCGACCACACATTGCTTGGATGGTGCAAGGACAACCCTCAACTGTTCGCATCGTTCGAGGACGTGAAAGACCCTGAATCAAACCAATACATCTTTCACCCCAAGTCACCACGTACTGCGTTCGTAACACCACGTTCACTCGAAGCCGCATCCGACTGGCTCAAGGTGCGCGATGGCATGGACTCTCAGTCATTGACTGCCTTACTCATGGGCACGATAGGTGAACGCGCCGCGATGGACTTGATGGCATTTGTTAAGTTGTCAGACCAACTGCCTACGTTGCAGTCAATCAAGGACGACCCGATGAACGCCAAGGTGCCTGACAGTGCGGCCGCTGTGTGTATGGTGGTGTATCGCACATTGGCATCTATCGAGCGCGATTGGGTTGACCCATGGATGGATTACTTCAGCCGTTTGGACAAGGAAGCACAGGGTTACTTTGCCAATGGTGTGCGTAGCCCTAAGTACAACAAGCAAAGCATCGTGATGACTAACAAGAAGTTCACGAAGTGGGCGCTTGACAACAACTACATGTTTGGTGGTGACAAGAAATAAGTTAGGGACTCCCTAACAAGAAAGGACATAACCATGTTAATGATAAACAAACCTTTGACAGCAGAGCAACGCATCAGCCGTGCGATTGTGGAGATCATGCACAGTGACAAGTACATTGCACTGGCGGGTATCTTGATGATCGGTAAGCGCGAGGTGGTGGACAACATCCCGACAGCATCGACCAACGGACGCGATGAGTTCTATGGACGTAAGTTCGTGGAATCTCTGAACGATGCCGAATTGCGTTTCCTAATACTGCACGAGTGCTATCACAAGTTGTACCGACACCTGATAACGTGGCGTCATCTGTATGACGAGAGCCCACGTCTGGCAAACGTGGCATGTGACTACGTGATCAATATCAAGTTAGTAGATGACAACAAGGACGATGGCTTTGCACGTATGCCCGTGCGTGACGGCAAGCAGATCGGATTGTGCGATGAGAAGTATCGCGGTATGGACAGCGCACAGGTGTACAACTTACTCAAGGAAGAGATCGAGAATCAGGACGAGGAAGAGGGTGACGGCGAAGGCGGTGGCGATGGCGATGGCCAAGGTGACGGCCGTGGCCGAGGCAAGTCAGGAACTGGCATCTCTGACGA
>Ga0208147_1000215_pt1 | contig 21197 bp, 32 predicted proteins | sample DEB3_08_DNA_FD_184520 | JGI IMG/M metagenome (GOLD analysis project Ga0208147, IMG submission 184520) | Aqueous microbial communities from the Delaware River and Bay under freshwater to marine salinity gradient to study organic matter... | ecosystem: Environmental > Aquatic > Marine > Coastal ... | reverse complement strand
CATCTGAGTAAACAGACTTGATGTTGTCATCGTTACCATTGGTAGCAATGTCAGTGATCAAATCATTCTTGACATTACGAGAGATATCAAAGATCGGATTAGACTTCTCTTGAATAACCCTAGCTAGGCTTTTAACACCGCTATCGGACAAGAAGAAGATATCAGTGCCTACATCTTGTACCGTATCTCTGCTGATACAACCAACACCATCAATGACTTCAACCAATGATAGATTTGTTGTTGGGTCATTCTGAGCACCATTGTATATGATGATAGAGCGACGACAGAAGATGATAAGATAGCCGTTAAAGGCTGCTAAGGCTGTGATGGTGTCAGTGCCATTAGTCAATACCTTTTCAATGTTTACAGATCCTGAAGAGCCTCCAGTCCAAGCAAAACCCTGCAGTGAGTCTGACCATGTAACAGTACGTTTATCAGTGCTTGTGTCAGCAACCCATAGACGACCAAAAGCACTTAATACTTCGTTAGCTTGTGGTACTGAACCACTATAGCTACCATAAGCGGACATCAGTGATATAGTGTTCGTACTGTGTACGTATATCAACGGAGCATGATTACGTTGAAAGAAGTAAGTAAAACCATTAAAGTCTACTGCTTTCCAATTCTGTGCTGTCCAAGTACTACCAGTATACTTCAGTGTTAATGACGTTGTACCTGAATAGATCTTATTATCACCAATACTTAAGATCTCTTTGGTTCCATCAGTCTTAATGACTTCTTTAATCAAAGAAGGTTCTGTGCTGTTAAACCCTGAAGAACTATTTACTTTAACCCAACCACGACGAGAGGCAATACGACCAAACTGATCAATAACAGCGTTCTCTGCCTTTAAAGCATACTCTTTAGGTAGCGTAACAGAAGAGTCCTGTGTGTTTAATCCAAAGAAACCAGGAGCAACAACTGTTACTGGTCTTAGTTGATCAGCCATTATACTGCTTCCCAGAGAACTAAATCACTCTCTCTACCAGCTTCAATAGAGATATAGTTAGCAAGTGTCTTACGATAAAGATCTGCTTGCTGATCAGATAGACGACCACCATCCTCTCCACGTTCATTGATAGCACGTAGGTAAGCACCTTGGATAACAACATCTGATGGTACATAGATAACATCAGTATCATTAACAAGATCTGCTTGAGGTACAATGCAATCAAACTTCAGTGTGTAAACTGCATCTGGAACAGGGAATACATCAACGGACAATACACCAGCAGAGCTTGTCGTAGCCATAGCATAACTGCTAGGACGACCAGTAGGAGCACTGAGAACATTTAAGTACATGTTCATCTCTGCTGCTGATAGCTGACGTAGATACCAGTGTGCAGCGGGTATGAAAGCATCTTCAATCTTAGTTCTTAGATTAGAACCAGACAAAGCATAATTCGTTGTTGATGCTGATGTAGTGACTGTGATCGTTTGACGAAGCACAGACCAGTTCCAAGCATCTTCAACTTCTCTCTTAGCTTCATTGACCATATCACCAATGAGTTTAGAGTAGTCACTCTGAATAACAGCAACTACTTCATCCTCACGGATGCGCCTAAGAACGCCATTAACACAATCAAGAAAGGTAGCCATTACCATTTCACCTTATTGGCCCAGTAAGCCGCTGACATCTTACCTTTTGAGATGTTTTCTGCATGACGAGCTTTAAAGGCTTTGTTCCTTGCTGAACCTTCAGGAGAACCTTTAACACCTTGTTGTCCGAAGCGAATCGTCTTTACTTGATCACCGTCCTTTGCAACAACAATGTGAGATTTCGTAGGATGGTCCGGTGTACGCTTCGGTTTGTTGTACCCAGACACTCCCGCCCTTTCCAATCTAGAGTCTTTCATTTCTTCTTAGCAGTTTTAGCTGCCTCCTTGAAATCTTTAGCTGTTGGAGCACCTTTACTTCCAGGCTTCTTCATCTTTTCACCAGAGCCTTCAGCAATACGCTTACGCTTGGCTTGGATGTTAGCGTATAGTCCTGGTTTCACTTTGTTCTCTTTGCTTCTTTGGCTTTCATCATACACTTACCAGCTTTCTTGCACTTAGCTGGGGTAGGACATCCTGGACAGGGTTTCATCATTTCTTTCCTTTCTTCTTAGTCATACCAGCCTCTGATAAGGCAATGGCAACCGCTTGCTTACGTGACTTAACTACAGGACCACCTTTACCACTGTGTAGTGTTCCTTCTTTATATTCACGCATAACCTTACCTACTTTAGCTGGTGACTTCTTCATGACGGGTAACCCATCTTCTTTTCTTTAGCCTTCATAGCCTTTGATTCAGTCTTCTCATGCTTCTTCTTAGCCATCGGTGAAGCATACTCTTCTTTCTTCATGGGTTTCTTTTTAGCTTTCATCTTTCTTCCTTCCAAAGATCATTTGTACTGTATCTGTTTCCCATATCCTGATTGCAGTCCATACAATGGTGAGAACAGCAGCCATTGCAGGTAGTAGTTCAGCTAGAGTACCTACAACTGTAATGATTGATAAGGCATCACCAACTTGCTTTACGTGTTCGTCTGCTTGGAGAGCCATCACACATCTCCGGTATTAGTTGACGGGAATGAACGTCCTGCTCCCCATATAATTCTTACTGCACCGCCACCACCACTACCACCTTGCATTGGAAGATTCCCAGCGTTACCACCACCACCGCCACCACCGTAAGCACCGGCAAAACCTATAGCAAAAGGATAGCTTCCGCTACTACCACCCGATCCGCCTCCACCAGAAGTGACTGTATCCCAGTTCCCTCCATTACCACCTGAACCAGAAGATCCCTGACCTAATAAACCAACACCACCACCTCCTCCACCGCCACCTTCTTGATTTACTGTGGAACCACCACCACCTCCACCAGCCCCACCTGAGCCACTGCTTCCTGCTCCTCCAGATGATCCGCCATTTCCACCATTACCTGCGTATCCACCTGCTCCACCACCGCCTCCAGTAGTAGCACCTCCGTTACCTCCGTTACCACCACCATCGCCTACATAGCCACCACCAGAACCACCTGTGTCATATTGACCACCTTGTCCGCCGTAACCAACACAAGTAGAAGTATCTTTAAAATAACTGTCCCCTCCATTATTTCCTGGAGTTGTTGGAAAGAAAACACTAGCACCACCAGCTCCAACAACAACTGTGTAAGCTGTTCCTGGTACTACAGCTATGTTGTTTTTATACCCTAAACCACCTCCTCCAGCACCTCCATACCAACTACTACCGCCCCCACCACCACCAACAGTAACTACACAAACTGATTCAACACCTGGGGGAGGTGTCCATGTAAAAGTTCCTGCTGTTGTAAATACTTCTTGTCCAGGCCTAGCTATACTAGCCCCTAAGAAGGCAGGAAGGGCTGTCATTTTACGTTACCTACAATCACAGCAAGCGAAGAAGTTACGAACAATATCGTAGCAATTCCTCTAGTGGCAAGTGTTGCTGAAGTCTTTGCTGAACTAATACCACCAACATAAGCAGTAACAGCACTACAAGTGATTGTCATATCACCTGTGGTGTTGTTAAAGATGATGACACTATCACCAGCAGTGAATACGGATGTTGGAACAACAATAGAACCTCCAGATTCTACTTGAATGAAGTTACCAGCATCTGCTGCTACTAACGTATACGAAGTTGTTTTTGTAGAACCAGATTTCTGAATACCACGAACATTACCATCAGCATCAGCAATAGATGTCATGCCACTCATCGTACCGCCAGTGATGGTTACGTTGTTTGCATTCTGCGTACCCATTGTACCTAACGAAGCAATATCCTGCTTAGTAGAGATAGCAGTTGCAATGTTGTCAAACTCAGTGTCAAAGTCAGAACCTTTGACAATCTTTCCAGCATTACCTGATGGTAGAGAATCTTTGGCAGTAAAGTTGGTTGTCTTCGTATAGTTAGACATTTCTAATCCTCTTTAGATTTCTTTACCTTAGTAGCCTTTTCAGTTTCTTCTTTCTTTTCTTCTTCTACTTCATCATAGTCAGGATGCTTACGCATCTGTGCTACATCATATTCAAACTCAACACCAATTACATTGTTGGACCACTTACATCTAAAGTAAACCATAATGACCTCTATATGTTGAAGGGGCTTTGCAGCCCCTCCTTATTATCAGCTAGGAATAATCAGAGCAACACCGGACTCATTACGGAGTTCTGCAACACCGTAAAGGGTGTCAGCAGTGTACAGCGTAGAGAGATACTCTTGCTTGTACTGAGCCTGTGAACGAACAGCCATCTGCTCTGCATGAACCATTGCATCCTTGTGGAACATCAAGCAAGCACGAGGAGCAGTACCAGAAGAGCTGTAAGCTGTATCAGCGTTCGTAGAAACAAACACTTTAACACCGTATACATCACCGATCTGACCGTTGCGGATGGTGTTGTTACCACCTTGCTCACCAACGAAAGCCTGCTCAGTGAAACGAGCAAGACCCATCATGGTGTTACGAGCAACAGGAGGAATCAGGAAGTAACGCTGATCCATAGGAACATCGTTGTCATCCAGACGCTGAATGGTACGACGAATAGCAGCATCGGTCAGTGCAGAAGCGTTACCAGCACCAGCACCACCAACGAATGCAGTTGTACCGTCACCACCGATGTAGGCAGTGGTTGTACCGGCAACAGAGTAGTCACCAGTTGCACCAGCAGCGTGTGAGCCATTGAAGAGACGACCGATACGAACAAGGTCAGTATCTACTTGCGTAGCAAGAGCGTAACCAGCGTCTTCGGTGTAGAAGCGGCGTAGGGAAGCCAATGCTTGCACTTCAACGATGTCTTCAATCAAACGTGAGTATTCGTAGTGCTTGTTAATTGAAACTTGCACTTCGTCTTCAACGTTAGCCTGAATGGTAACGGCAGTGTTAGCAGCTTTAGCAGAAGCAGCACCACGGGTGGGCTTAGGAATGTGAAGCAGATCACCTTTCTTGCCACGCATAGACATCTTGTTGACAAGGTTTGCCATAACAAGATTCTTCTTGTAGGCAGCGATGATTTCATCAGACCAAATTTCCCAATATCTAAAAAGATATTCCGACTATCGCATCACAGAAGTCTACTTACTAACTCCTGTGCCTTCTCACTTAGTCTGTGCGGGTCACGCTTCATTGCTTTTAGCTCAGTTATAACAAGCTGTCTTGCTTCATCAGCGACCTGCTTGCCTTTTAAGTTATTCTCCATCCAAAGGAGAAATCTGGCTTGTTCGTGTTTGATATATAGATGGTTTGCTATGTTTCGTAAGAAAGGACATACTTTACTGTATCCAACAAGTTCCCATGATACAGAATCTTGCCAGTTATCGTTCTTACTTTCACGGTAAGTTAAAAAACCACCGTGATTTGTTTGCAACATATCAAGTAACATCTTAGAACTAACAGCCATTCCAATTCTAACTCTTGGTCTGACATAAATACCGTTTGTTACTTGAACATCTAGACAGCCTTCGCCATCAATCAAACCTGCAATATACTTCCAACTTAATCGCTTCATACACCCTCCATGGTGTGAACTGCATTGTTGGTAATGTCGTGTTCCCTCTGGTTAAGACACCTTACGTTCTTTCCCAGTTATTCAGAGAAGGTTTTACATCCCCAAAATTATAGGCTAGGGATAAATTTATCCGCATTGGTCTTGTTAACGATGGAGGAACTACCTCCAGGATAAGTTACAGCAGCCATTTTAAGTTTCCTTTAAAATTAAGTTTAACGGACACGTCCATCAGCGTATGCCTGCATGATCTCTGGTTGCAGGTTTAGGTAACGCTCTGGATCTGTCATCTGAAGCCGAATAAGATCGCTTCGACGGTAAATTTTCTTGCTCGTTTCTCCAGTAGCACCATCAAGAGCTACAGTAGCAGCTTTAAGTGTCTTCTCTGTCTGTTCTTGGAGTTGTTGAGAAGCTTGATTAACAGTTTCCTGTTTGATCTTTCTCAGTTCCTTAAACGTAGTGAGTAGTTCGTTAGCAGAGTCAAAATCAAACTGTTGATCTGCTGCTGCGTACAGCCTTTGGCGAACACTAGAGCCTTTAACCCATTCAGCAAACTCAGGATCAGCAATGACCTGTGTATAATCTGGATGTGATTGAGCTAGCCTGTTCGCAGTCTGCATACGAGCCATCTGTGCTGCTGCTAATTGAGCTTGCTGCACAGCAGGATGCGTAGCTACTGCTTTGTTAACTGCCTTAACAGGATCGGCAAAAAAATCAGTCTCTTCTTCAACAGCTTCTTTTGCTTCTACCTTAGGGGTAGTGATTTGCCTCTTGATTAACTCATCAGCAAGTTTTCGAACTTCACCAACCTCTTGTGCTTGACGACCAATTAACTTCTCAGCCTCTTGGTGCATCCTTATGATCTCATCTAGAGATTTACCCTTATACTTCTCAGGGACCTCATGCTGAGTAGGTGTTGCTTGCTTTACTTCCTCCGCTTGAAATTCATTAACTTGTTGTTCGTCATCAACAGAATCTACAAATTCAGCCATTTGCGTCTCCTAGTCGGGTTAAACCCAATTGTTAGGATGTTAAGAAAATCTAAGTTATCCCTCGTAGTAGGACTTAGACTGTGCTACTTTAGCGGCCTGTTCGTGTACCTTAGCCCATCGATCTGCTGCACCAGGGAATGAGCCAGTAATACCTTCTAGCTTACTTCTCGGTGCTGCTAATTGCCTTTGTGCTCTTTTACCGCAAACAGGACAAACTACAGTGTTCTGGGTATACTCAACTAAATGCTCTGTTGTGTGACCTTCAGAGCATTGAAAATCATTTATAATCCTCATTCGTTAAATCCTCATAGGCTTTTTCTGATACTTCTTTGAGTGTCAGGAGCCAATCTAAGATGTCTAGTTGACCTTTTTTAAAGAATAGGTTGTTTGAGTCAGTGATGGAGGTGACTTTGTTGTATGCTTCGAACAATTGTTGAGCATCTTCCATCAAATCAAGCCAACCTGGATGAGAAAATAAGTCAAACCTATTTTCATAGTATCTTTGTAGTTTTTCTTCCATGTTGTAATTTTACCACACCTATTTTGTTGCTGTAAAGCCCCTTGACTGCGTTACTAAAGTGTGATACAATCCTGCTTTTTGGAGACACTATGCAGGCACATCACTTTGCTAAAACATCACTAACTTCTCAGGAAAGGTTAAACCTTGTCCAACACTTAGTTGCTCATGGAAAACCTACTGAAGAGATACGTAAAGCTTTAGGTAATGTAAGCAGACAACGAGTACATCAACTGATTGATAAACTAGTCAAAGAAGGTCGTATCACTGATGAACAACGTCCTCGAACACAGCGTAGAGAGCTTCTAAGACAGAACTATAAGCAGAAATGGGGTCATTACCCAGAAGAGGCATCAGTGCGTGAACAAGATGCCTATCAAGCCTTTAGAGAGAAGTTCAGACGTAAGAAAGCTTCTAACTATAAACATGAATGGACTATAGAGTTTGGTGATCTAGTATTCCCTACTCATTGTCCGATACTGGGTATTGAACTTAACTACTTTGCTCCTGAAAGACAGGAGAACTCGGTTAGCTTTGATCGTATAGACGCTACCAAAGGCTACATTAAAGGTAATGTAGTGGTAGTGTCATGGAGAGCTAACCGTATCAAGAACGATGGTACTGCTGAAGAACATCAGAAGATTGCTGATTTCCTTAGACAGAATCAGCACCTATAGAGTCTGCAGCCATGCTAACAATCCACTGGCAAGTATCTTCATCTAATACAGCATCTTCGGTAGGCTTTGGTGGGATAAATTTACCGTTGGTATATGTGCCGCCGATATAAGCAGGGTTCTCGTCGGTGTACTCAACAAAGCCTTCGACGTTCCAATCGTCACCAGCAATAATGACGTTGACCACGGTGCCGTTGGCATCAACCTGTGCCATTTTTCTCATGCCAAGTACCTCACAATTACAACGCCTGCATATCCGTCTGTTCCAGATCCGTTATTAGGCGACCCTGCAAGCCATGCGCCACCACCACCACCACTACCGAATGAAGCTGCCGCTGAAGCCGTGTTTGTATTAGTAGAACCGCTATTTACACCGCCAGAACCAGCGCCTGTTCCCCCAACACCCCTAGCTGGCGTTGAGCCACCAACGTTTAATGCACCGCCCCCGCCGCCAGAAGAGATAACCGTCATTCCAGAAAATGACGTAAAGTTTCCTGAAGTGAAATTAGAATCAATATTAGTTAGCGTGTAGCCCGCACCGCCATTGCCACCGGCCCCATTCCCTGCAAGCGAACCTGCTACGCCAGCACCTGTAGCACCCCCACCACCACCGCCGCCGTATTCATTACCATCATTTGTTCCAGCACCGCCATTATTAGTGTTCGATCCTGATGCAGTTCCTCCGGTTCCATTACCTGCCCCACCACCACCACCACCAGAACCATTATTTGTATTTGCACTATTGTTGCCAGAACCTCCGGCAGCACCTCCAAGCGAAGAAACGTAAGTAGTGCCGCCAAGAGCAAAGGATGAAGTACCTCCATTGCCGCCATTAACAGTGGCGCTCGTTGCTTTTGCTCCAGCACCACCAACAGTTACTGTATATGCTGAAGCCGATGCGGTAACAGTAGTAAATAAATCAAGTTCTCCACCACCACCACCACCGCCGACGTTGTATCCACCACCACCGCCACCTCCGGCAGACATGACTTCAAAAGTCAATCCAGCCCCGCCGGTTACTGTAAACGTGCCAGACGATGTGAAGATGTGGTAACGATAGGCTCCAACCGTTTTAACTTCGTTTCCACCGCTTGCCGAGAATTTTCCAATCCCCCCACCAAGCAATAAATTTAAGATACCAGTCATGACAACTCCTTAGGTTAACCCAGTACCAGAAATCAACCAAGTTGTTGATGTTAGTTTTATCGCTGTTGCCATACCATATTGAGCTAGTGATCTAGATCCTGTTGTACCAGTACCAGCAAGATACATCGTATCTGTTGTAATTGCAATGGTAACAACTTGAGATGTCATATTGATGAATGTTAACACAGTTCCTACATCGTATGCAACAGAACTATTTGCAGGAATCGTAAAAGTTCTTGCATTAGCGTCTGTTGATGGGTGTAGAATAGCTTTACCTGAATCCGTATCAACTAACGTATACGCTGTTGATTGAGAATTAATAGGTACATTAAGATAACCTAAAGTAACACTATCTGTAGACGGTAATGTTTGTGTAAAACTACTATTACTGTTAGCAGATTGAAGTGTTGTTGTACCTGAGCCACTTGCGTGACCTTGAAGTTTTATTGCGGACATTATAGCTCCTTAAGCTAAAACCATCCATCTCTGACCTGTTCCAACGGTAACAGAGACTCCAGTATTAATAGTTACAGGACCAACGCTAAGTCCATTCTTAGCAGAGGTTACGGTATAGTTAGATGATATGGTTTGATCATTCTCTAGGATTGTTGAAGATCCTCCACCGCCTCCGGTAGCAGCAATCGTAATCGTACCGTTACCGTTTGTAATGGTTACGTTAGAGCCTGCGGTAAGAGTCGCTTTAGACAAACCACCAGCAGTATTACCAATTAGTAGTTGTCCATCAGTGTATGATGTTTGTCCAGTACCTCCATTAGCAACTGCTACTGTACCAGTGACGTTAGCTGCATTGCCTGTGATGTTACCAGAAACAATAGAACCACTAATGGAAGTGATCCATGCTGGGTTGCTGTAGCTACCTGAAGTGCTTACACCATCAGTAATACCATAACCACTCAGTGTGGTTGGTGTTGAGCTTATCTTTGACCAAGCTAACGAAGTAATCCATGACGGATTAGCATAAGAGCCTGTCGTATAGACACCGTTGGTTACTGTGCCTGCATTACCTGTGATGCTGATACCCCAAGTACCTGTTACAGACGCTGGTGCAATATTCTTCCAATAAGGTCCAGTTGAATCGTACTGCAGGATATCGTTGTTGGCTACAGAAGTAATCTTAACGTTATGTAGTTCGTCAAGTTCCCATCCGTTGTTAATGTTTACAAACAACTCACCGCTACTAGCATTAACTTTGACAACCCAACCAAGAAACACAGTATGTGCTGGTGCTGATGGTCTTGTAGCAGTAAATTGACCTGCTGTTTGAGATAAGTAAACATCATCACCTGCAGTGAATGCACTGGTATTAATACCACGAACAACACCAAAGGTTGCTACAAAGCCTTCTGCACCGTTAGTAATGTCTTCAGCAGCAATACCTAGCGTAGGTGCTGACAATGCTTCAGTGTCTGCGTCAGCTAATACAATACTAGGTCTTTGTCCTTGAGCACCTGCAACAGCAACAACAGATCCTTTAGTAATGGTTGCTCCAGAACCATTATAAGACAGTACTACGTTTTCTTGTCCGATATTAAGATCAAGGTTGTTACCTTTGAGTCTTGTAACCAGAGATCCATCACCACTGTCATACCAAACCCTACCAACAGCTCCAGTGACAGTTGCTGCTGTATCAAACTGAATGTAATCAGGAGAGCTAATACCACCTGTAATACTGTCTAAACTAGTGATGTTTGTGTTAGCACCTGAGTTAGCAGCACCTAATGTATTGTAACTGATCGTACGTGCTACAGAACCATCAAAGGTGGTTCCTGATGCAGCACCACTACCACTATTGTTGAAAGTAACTGCATTGGTTGTTGTACCACCACCGCCAGCAGCAACAGTATCCCAACCGAATGCTGTTCCACTCCACTTAAGGTAGGTATTTGATGTGGTAGGAGCATCAATAAAGCCTGTAGTATCAGCACCAAGCTGATAAACAATCTTATTAGCAGCACCACCAGCAATCGCTGTTGCAGTGCCAGCATTACCACTAATGTTACCAGTGATCTTTGATCCAGCCAGTGATGTAATCCACGTAGGATTGCTATAGCTACCACCAGTGCTTACACCATCAGAGATACCATAACCTGATAAGGTTGTTGGTGTTGATGTAATCTTAGACCAAGCTAATGCTGTGATCCATGAAGGATTACTGTAGCTACCTGTTGTGTATACACCGTTAGTGACAGTACCTGCACTACCTAGAATGTCAATATTCCAAGTACCAGTAGCGTTTGTACCTGTAATGCTAGGAGCACCAAGGGTGTTGTAGCTGATTGTACGGGCTACAGAGCCATTAAAGGATACTGGTGAGGCTGCGCCAGAACCAGTGCTGTTAAACGTCACTGAGTAGGTTGTAGTGCCTCCACCGCCTCCTCCACCGCCACCAGCAATCCAAGATAGGTTACCATCACCATCTGTGGAGAGAACTTCTCCAGCATGTCCTGTCTGATCTGGTAGTAGTTCTGTGATGCTCATCTGTCCTTGTTTGAACATCTGAACTACAGCATCACTAGCGATACGTGTTACGTAACCAGCATTGATTTGTTGTCCGTTAGATAGTTCAACAACTAACTGATCATCAAAGTCAATGAATACATTGGTAACACTTACACCATCAACACCATCCCTACCGTCTCTTCCATCAATACCGTCTTTACCTGGACGACCATCAATACCGTTTGTACCATCACGGCCATCCTTACCGTTTACACCGTCCTTACCATCTCTACCAGGATCACCTTTCTTTGTAGAAAGATCTTTGATCTCATTGTACTTAGCGGTAAGTCTATCTTCAATCTGTTTAAAGGCATCAACGATGTAAGCGGATTTAGTCTTGTTTACCTCCAGATCATGTTTCTGTTTCTCTTCACGAAGACCAGCAATTAACTCTTTCAACAAGAGTTTCTTATCTCGTGAAGAAGCCTGCATTACTGCATCAATAAGTTCTTTAGCCATTGTCGGTCAACTTATCAAGTAGTTCGTTGAGCATATCTTCATCACCAGGGAGTATACCAGCTTTACTCATCTGCATTTCTACAATCTTGGTGTTGTTCGCTAAGTCAGCTTCTTTGAGCATTAACTCTGCTATCTTGACTCTACGGTCAAACTCAGTCTTAGCAGCATCGTCTTGGTTTGGTAAGTTCTTAGACACTGCTGCCATTATTTTAGCACGAGTCTCTTCAGGAAGCAACTGTGCTTCTATCGCTGTCTTCTGAGCCTCAGCAGCATCCTTAGCAGCTTTAGCTTGTTTCTCTCGGACACTAGCCTCAGCATCTGCTAACTGCAACTGTGCTGCTTGTTGTTGTATCTGCTGCTGTTGTGGGTCTGGTTGAGCAAGTTGAGCCAACTGAGCTAACAATGTTTCTTTGTTAGGCAACGAAGAAGTCTCAATAACACCTTGTAACAACAGAGGAACGATAGGACTGTTCGGACCAAGTGTAGACAACAATGCAAGTATCTGTGCTTGTTCAAACTCTCTTGCTATCATACCCATCGTACCGGTAGCAACAAAGTCAAAGTCTTGTACTGGATAGCGATCAGGACTAAACTGCATGTATCTCCATGCTGCTTTCTCTACAAAAGGAATCAAGAAGTCTTCTTGGAAGTTAACCAACGATCTCTTGTTCTTTTTAATCAGTCCGGACACTGCCATAGCAAGACCAGCAGTGGCTGCTTCACCACCAGAGACCTGTGCAGGGAGGTTTGCTGTGTCTAATGTACCTGTAGCCTGCAACATCATCCGTTCAAAGACCTGTGCAGACTGTAAATTAGCTGGATCTGTGTTACCAAACTTGAATGGTGTTAAGATTTCGTTAGGATTACCATTAGTTAGGATGGTTTTACCAGGACGAATCTCAAATTTAGCTCCTCTAGGCAGTCTTGTAGCGTCTACAGCCATCATAGGAGCTGTTGTAAGCCCTAAAGAGTCTAAATGGCTACGTAACTGAGCATCAACAGCCTTTTGCATGTTGTATGCCTTCTCAGCCGTTCCTCGACCCCAGAAACGACCAGGAATTGAGTCAGCTTGGTAAGCAACTACAGGCCTATCTTGCATCATAAACGGGTTTTCTTCAGCCTTTAGCAGGGCTTCTCCGTTTGCAATGACCACCATAGCCTCAACCATGTCTGAATATAGCTCATCATCTTCATAAGCCATGTCATCAGGGTTTGCTAATAGCTTTCTAGGCACTAAACCATAGTACCTTAACATAAGAATCTTGTCATTCTGGTAATATGTTAGGTCTTGATCAGGCTCTAAGTCAGTATCTACAGCAGCATCACCGAGTGCAACTGCTTTGTATACACCATCTTCCATGCCTTTGATGACTGCATGTCTACCTACATACTCTTCAATGGCACAACCCATAGCATCTTCAATGCTTGTTGAGTTAGGATCAATGATAAAGTTCTTAGGATTGATGGGTTTTAACTGCACAGCAATGCGATTGTTGGTTCGGACACCAATCATAGACAGTCCAGGCTGTGCTGAAGGCTGTGTTGCTGGAGCCATCTCCTTCTTTTGCTTAACAATCAACTCACCGATACCAGTACCATAGATCTCAGCTAAGGTCATGACATTACCAATAGCTTTTCTGATCTTGTCTTTCTTAAAATCTTCAGACAAACGAGTACGTAAGATCTCAATGTCTTGTTTATCCTGGTCAGCAACGTCATCACTGATGTCGAAGAACTGTCCTTTAGCGAACACAGCTTCTTCAAGATCAGCTTGTTTGTTGTCTACTGCCTGCTGTAGGGCAGGGGAGATGATCTTTGAACGCTCAGATTGTCTGGTTTTATCTTCATCAGCCCAGATTCCACGCCAAAGACGTTCATACTCTTCCCATCTTGGGAGGTAATTCTCATCTCTGTAGTCCCTCCAGTTGTTGCATCGATCCATCACAAATGCTACTAGAGCATTCTGAGGAGTGATTTCGGATTCAAATTTCATGTTTGGTTATCCTAATAGCCTGCTACTTGGTCCAATACTTCAAATTCTTCTTCATCAAGGTTTTGATTCCAGTTTGCAGTTTGTATTTGATCAATGTAGCTAAGTGCATCAATCAAATCATCATGTGTCTTAGTGTCTGGGAACTGCATCAGTTGGTCTAAGAACTGATAATTCCAGTCACCTTCATTTAAAACAATCCTACCATGCTCAAATCGACCCTGTAGTGACCAAACAATCCTATCTGCTTTCTTCTTATTACCATGCGTTAGTTCTTCAATCCTAGGATAGAATCCATTCCTACGCATTAGATCGTGCATATAAGGCATCACTGCATTCTTCAGTGCACCTTTCTCTATCCCAACACAACTAACTCTGTAATCCTTTGCAGCCTTTAATATACGTACTGCTGTCTCTCGGACATCCCACCTACCATGTAGTATGTCAGCAACCCACCAGCCTTTGGTGTTAACCTTAACAATGGCTATCGCTGTTTCATCCAGTTTCGAATTCTTCGACTTGTTCGTCTGAGAAGAATCCGAGAAACCACATAGATCCACCGCCATAAAGTAGTTACCTTCATCGGGTTCCTCGTCGCTAACTTTAATCCATTCTTCCTTAAATATCTCACTCTGCGATGCTTCAAACGAAGCCATAAACTCTTGTCTGAAAGCAAAGCTAGACATTGAACCTTTAGCAGCTTCAATCTCTGCTGGATCTAACAACGGATTATCAAAGCTAGTGAAGTGCCATGCCTTGTAATCCTTATCCTTACCGCTATCGCCTAGCCTATACAGTTCATAGAAGTGGTTTCTACCCATTGGTGTACCAATGAACATTGCTCTACCCTTCTGATCCGCTAAAGCAGGTCTTAAGATCTGTTCGAACACTTGTGGCTTCATATCAGCGTATTCGTCCATCACTAGATACTTTAAGCTGACACCACGCATTGTCTCTGGTCTATCTGCACCCTTTAGTGAAATCATTGCACCATTGACTAAGGTAATCTGCATGTTGTTAACATGGCTACCTTTAATGACTGTATGGCCTAGCTCTAACAGCGTAGACCACATAATATCTCTAGCTTGACCCTGTGTTGGCGCTACATACCAAACATGACCCTTTTCAGTCTGTAGTGCCTCTATGATCAGTGTCCAAGCTGCTAACCTAGATTTACCTGTACGTCTCCCTGCAGCGATGATCTTAAACCTTGCAGGGTCTTTAAAGACATCTTGTTGCCAAGGAAGTAACTTAACTTGTAGATCCATCGTCTTCTTCTTCGTAATCAATCAACGTGGTTTCTACCTCAACAGGTTCATGCTCAATCATTTCTACTGGATTATCATTCACTCCAGTGATGTTGATGGTAATGGCTCTAGAGCCTCCTCCAACACCTTTATCCTCAAAATAAGATACTGGCAACATCCTATCAACACACAGCTTCAGTGCTGCCATCTGATCCTTATCCTCATCATTCAATGCTTTGTGAACAATCTTACGGATAATAGCCTGTGAGTGTGTCAGCAACAGCGAAGCTGTTAGCTCTTTAATCCTTGCTGCTTCACCAGGAGGTCTACCTCTTTTAGCTCTTTTGATGTACTTCTGTACTTCTTCCTTCTTTGGTCTTCCTCTTTTCCTTTTTTTGGCAGGCACTTTCTTTTCTTCATTGACTGCCACGACATCCTGGCTGACCGATGAAGGTAGCGAACAAAGATCAGATACAACTTCAGTTTTAATTTCGGACATCACTACCTCTATATAGTTTCTCTGCCGGAAGGCAGGACTGTAGGGTGTATATAATTTTATGTATCTACAATGTAGTGTATGACGATAAGTTATAAGTCTATTACTGAATTGTTTTTATACAATGTTTTGTTCATAGCCTACATAGAAGGACTTATTGTAGCATACAAATGATATTGTTGTAAAGACTCTTGACTACTACTGTAGGGTTATTGTCAGTGCAGACTGTGCTTTAACCAGTGCAGATTCAGTGCAGACTACACACCAATCAAGGCTTCAGCGGGACTCCATTAACATGGTGTCAGAGGCTCCGCAGAGGCAATATAGTTAACTCATTGATTCTAAAGAGATTTCTTATTAGTAATGGATTATCATTAGCATTGTCTATTTTGCTCTTTTTTGAGGCTGTTGTGGTGCTACTACGCTAGAACAACATTGTTACCCCCTCCCCCTATGCCGTTTGTCAGCGTAAAACTACCGCTTATCAGCTCAGTAACTATAGCGATGTCACTGATGAATGGCATAGTCTAGCCGATGAACGGCATAGTCTAGCTGACAAGTGGTACTTGACAAATGGAGAAGACTATGTTGGACCCTCTAGAGCCTACCTAGTGACTTGCAATCCTTAGCAGTTCAGGCATAATGGATACATGGACAAAGCAATCACGCTAAGTCAAAAACAAAGGGGCAAACGAAATGAAAAACCTGATACAAGAAATCAAAGACACCTACAAAGCATTAAAGCTTGTAACGATAGTAAAGAAAACATCGCATACAAGATTTATAACAGCGTACACAAAGCATGGTAGAATCAACGGCATCCTAATCAGTAAAGGCATCTTCCGATCAACGATCCGTCGACCAAAACTAGGCGATTACACAGTATGGAATACTAACATTGATTTTGTCCGACATGAGAAAATTACAAGCAAGCAATACATCTAACCCAGGACGAAACCCTGCCAAGTGTAGGGTCTATAGTTTAATACTATACTGATGAGTCCAACTAACCTTTTGGGATAGAATCATGCTCAAACTTTCGATCACTAGCAAGCTTGACGGGATTAGATCTTGGAGTTTACAAGCTTTGGATACTTGTTCGGGTAGCATCAACGTTTACACTGGCGAATTAGTTGATGCCTGCGCAGGCTGCTATGCTACTACTGGCAATTATCTGTATCCTAACGTAAAGGCCCCTCGTGAGCATAACAAACAAGATTGGCAGCGGGATAGTTGGGTTGATGACATGGTACAGGCCTTAGACTCGGATAGATATTTCCGCTGGTTTGATAGTGGCGATATGTACACAATCAAGCTAGCCGAAAAGATGTTCGAAGTTATGAAACGCACACCATGGGTCAAACACTGGTTACCTACTAGGATGTATAAGTTTCCTAAGTATCAATCGATACTAGAGCAAATGGATGCACTGCCGAATGTTGTAGTGCGTAGATCATCAGACTCTGTTATCGGCGAAGTACTTGATGCGCCATGGTCGAGCACTATTGCTGAATCCTACAATGATGATAGCATCAGTGTCTGCCCAGCGTATCAGCAAGGCGGTAAGTGCAAAGGTTGTCGCAAGTGCTGGGACAAATCAATACCAGTTATTGGCTATGCTGCACATGGTCAAAAGATGTCAAAAGTTATTAGACTTAAACTTGCAAAGGCTTAATCATGTCAAAGTCTAATGATGCTATCTTAGTCTTAGGCGGTGCATTGTTCGGCATTGCACTTGCCTGCTCAGTCTTCTTTAACCTATAGGGGCATTCAATCATGGAACACGCTATTACATATCGTCTTTGCGAAAAGCTAGCTATGGCAAAACCGACCTGGTATCAAAACGCAAAGCATGATCGGCCCTTAAATCAGGTGACACGCGAGCGCCTTGCATATCGCCTGTTCCAAAGTACATCAAGGGCTGACCTTGGCGCAATTCGATGCGCTCATGGGCGTGATATGGATCGAATGGCTTTGTTTGAACGCTTATTGCGCTCAGATATGACACCAGCAGCAGCACTGGAATATATTGATTCACTATAACCCGCTTGCAAAGCCCGATTAAGGTCTTATAAGCTATTTTCTAACCTTACTTGAAGTCTAACCTACATGGAACATTATAAGATTGTCGGTTATCTGTTAACTTATCGCTATCCAGAGTATTCTGGTTTAACCCACCTAGAGCGCTTCGATACACTGGCGAAAGCTGAAGAGTATGCTGAGACTTCAGAATTGACAGAATACGCTATCAACCCCATTGTTGACCTATCAGGAGAATGACAATGAAAGTTTTTGTATACTTTAACTTGCATCGAAAGCTATTCTCTGTTAAGGCCTTGGAAGGTCCTAACAAGGGTAAGGTTATCTCTCACACTACCTATCTATGGCTCAAGGATGTTACCTTCAAGGTTTCCGAAGCTGGTAGACAGCGTGTTTTACGTGAGAAACGTAAGAATGTCCATGCTGGTGTTGTTGGTACTATGTCATGCGATATCTTTGAAGATTATATATTTGCATCAAAAGCATTTATGTTGGAGGACAGAGTAGCACTTACTTACAATCCTTATCGTTTCTCGTCGTTCGTGAACAAGGAAAACAACGAACCAGTGAAACATGCACAATATTGCTTCATCAATGCAGTAAACGGTAGGACAGGCATTTCAGCATGTGGTGTCACAGCATGAAAGATGCCTTGATAGCTATATCAATCATTGCCGTAAACGTTTTTGTCTTATGCCTACTCATAAAGCTTTCATCATGAATAAATCTAGTGATCTTGTGTTGTATCTTGGTGGTGGTGTTTTTGGTGTACTGTTCGCTTTCATGCTCTTTATAGGACTAACCCTATGATTAAGACTTATTTTAATGGTAAACCATGCGAAGTGTTGAAGCATGGTGTTGATGGTGATGTTTTGATACGTCATGCTTCACCTGATCCGCTATGGCCGTTTCCATCCTATACTTGGGTTAAAGCCAAGCTAATCACTAAGACTAAAGTATCAAAGCGATTAGAGGCTCTACAAGGCGTTGAAGATGCACTCATGTAGGTAGGTGCCACCTTAGCCTAGATAATCGATTCTAGGCCTGTTTTAATCGATTCTAGAGGGTATTCTATGACTAAAGAGATGTTGGATGAGTTACTGTATCTGATTGAGCTTCAAATCAAGGCTAATCTTGCCTTAGCATTAGGTCATGCTGATGCTGCTGATAAAGAAGCGGAGAGGGAGCATGTTCAATACTATCGACTTGTTTCGTTGATTGACTCTATGAAGGATGATCTTAAATGAGATGTTTATCATGCAATGAAGCCTTAAGCGACTACGAAGCCTCTAGGCGTAGTGTTCGAACACACCAGTACATTGACTTATGCAATGGATGTTTTCGTTATGTCCGAGATGAGATTGCTGCTGTTGGTAATGTTAGATTGATCAATGAAGGAGATGATGATATTGTAAGCAAACGTAACATTGATGAAGAATGACTTGACAACTTTGGTTTTTTCTGATACCCTAAATCTATATAGGCTATGTAGGCTACTTAGGCTATGTACTAAGTATATACTATGTATAATATTTAATATATACTTAGTACTTAGACTATTTAGCCTATGTACAGTAGGGCTTAACATAAGGATTGTTCGAAATGTACCCTGATGATGAGTTTTTACCTGAAGAAGCCTTTGATTACACTAAAGGCGAGTACGAAGATATGCACGAAGATCACAACATCAATGATGTGTTAAATCGTTTTGTTCGCTTATGTCAAGAGTATGGTTTTTACTTTATGATGAGACAACTTACTAAGGCTCTGAATGCTAAAGGGTTCAACGTATGAGAAAGCTTATACAGCCACGAAAGCGTAAGGTTAACCCCTACGTAGCCTACCTAGAGAATCATGGCCGTCACGCCACCTTAGAAGACCTCATAAAGGCATTCCCTGACAAGACCTCTAAGCAGATCAGAGACTCTATGTCTAAGTTAGTGGATAACTACACTGTTGATAGGGATATTAGGAAGGATGATCATCAATACTTGATATCATATTCATTAGGTGGATACAACACCAAGGATAACACTGGTATCTGTTGGCATAACCCTTTTAATCTGAGGTAAGTATGGTTGAAAACAAGAATGCAAAGACACCAGCAGACGGGCCTGTAGCTTGGGGTTGTCAGTGTGGCAAACTTTATACGGTTACTTGTATTTCAAGCAAACCAACAAAGCAGGAGCCTGTGGCGTGGCTGAAAACTTGGTCTGATGGGTCTGTGTCTGTCCTAAAAATCAAGTCGCATCTTTTCACTGACCATGAATTAGAACCCCTTTACGCCGCACCACAAAAGCGTGAGTGGGTTGGGCTGACGGATGGGGAGATTGACATACTGTCGTGCGAGATGGTTAAAGGTGATAAATCAGTCAACTGGCTATGCAAAGCACTTGAAGCCAAGCTAAAGGAGAAGAATCAGTGAACTATTTAGCCACGCATGTTGGCTGTGATGATTGTGGATCTAGTGATGCGTTGTCCGTATCTGTTAATGATAAAGGAGAGACTTGGTCACACTGTTTTGCTTGTGGTACGAATACTAAAATGTCTGAACATGATGATAACTTCAGACAAAAGCATACAAAGTCTGCTAAGGTGATTCCAATGTTAGATGGTAAGTATCAGTCTATACCGCTAAGAAACCTATCCAGAGATGCCTTAAAAGCCTTTGGTGTGATGATCACTGATGAGGGTGGTGTAGCTTTCCCCTACTGTGATGCTGATGGTAAGGTCACTGCATACAAGGTAAGACATGATGCAATGAAGACTGATTGCACTATCAAAGGTGATTGGTCTAAGGCTACTTTGTTCGGACAGCATTTATTCCCTAAAGGTGGTAAGAGCATTACCATCACTGAAGGTGAATTTGATGCTGTTGCTGTGTATCAAATGAATGGTATGCGGTATCCAGTAGTCAGCATACGTAATGGCGCACAATCAGCAATTAAGGACTGTAAGGACAACTATGAATATCTTGACTCTTTTGAAACCATTGTTATCAGCTTTGATGCTGATGAAGTTGGTAAGCAGGCTGCTACGAAGGTAGCTGATCTATTCGGTGCTAAGGCTAAGGTAGTAAAGCACAGACAACCACACAAAGATGCTAACGATTATCTCAAAGATGAGATGATCAAGGAGTATATCCAGGACTGGTTTGCTGCTGAGGTCTATGTACCTGATGGGATTATTGAAGGATCAAAGCTTTGGGAAGAGATCAATACACCAGCCATTAAAGCCTCTTGTGACTATCCATGGCAAGGTCTTAATGCTTTGACTTATGGTATCCGTAAAGGCGAACTGGTGACGTTTACAGCAGGATCTGGACTGGGTAAATCACAGGTGCTTAGGGAGATTGTTTACCATATCTTATGTAAGACTGAGGACAACATAGGCTTGATGTTCTTGGAGGAGTCTACTGTTCGCACTGCTAAAGGTATCATGTCTATCCATGCGAACAAGCCACTGCATCTACCTGACACAGCGTACACTGATGAGGAGTTTAGAGATGCCTTCGAGCACACTCTTGGCACTAATAGGGTTTATCTTTTTGATCATTTTGGGAGTACATCAATTGACAACATACTATCAAGAGTCAGATTCATGG
>Ga0208147_1000214_pt1 | contig 21211 bp, 27 predicted proteins | sample DEB3_08_DNA_FD_184520 | JGI IMG/M metagenome (GOLD analysis project Ga0208147, IMG submission 184520) | Aqueous microbial communities from the Delaware River and Bay under freshwater to marine salinity gradient to study organic matter... | ecosystem: Environmental > Aquatic > Marine > Coastal ... | reverse complement strand
TAGATCTTTAGGTTCAGGACAAAGAGGAGCAGGAAAACGTAGAAAAAAGTATAAAGGTGGAGGGAATGTAGTTCCTCCAGCTATACCAACAGCAAGTAGTATTCAAGGTATAAGTCCTGCATCAGTTCATGCAGGAGCAGTAAATAATCTAGCACAATTACGAGCAAGTGCTGTATATGATAAACATATAGGAGCACAACCTATGCAAGTTGGTGGTAAAAAGAAAAAAACTCGTAGAAAACGTAATGGACGCAATAACACAAGGAATTATAGGAGGAGTCGCCGCAGCAGTCGCTCTAATAAGCGTAAGCGTAGTATCAAAGTTTAATCCAACTTTATCTGTATTTATAAATTCAATTGAAACACATACATGGTGGTTAATTCTGTTAAGTGCATTAATAACAGCACAAATATGTTTATCCTATTTTATGGTAAATGCTTTATTGGAAGCACCTTCTCAAATAACTCCGACAACTCAGAAATAAATTCTAGACATTCAGAATGTTTTGTAATTCCTGTAAGAATAATCTTTCCAGTTCTGAAAACTTTAGCAGTTCTTTTTGATGGACCCATATGTATCTTTACACCAGGATATACATCAGGATCATAATGAGATGTAATGTTTTCCATATTTGATTTACGAATAGTATTATGAAGAAGTTCTCTTGCAATCGTTTGATTTGATGATAATTTAGTAGTATAATTCATCAAAACAACCTTGTAATTAATAATTTCATATTTCTCAGGAATATCTTTTAAAGCATATCGAGAACCATTCCAAATTTCTTGAAGAAGAATACGCATACAACATTCATGATATTTATCGTGAAGAATACCAGTCATATGAAATACACCATTTTGAAAGATTTTAATTGTAATTTCTTTCAAATGTAAAGTTCCATCGCCATCATTTAACATAACGATTGTTAAAGAATTATGACAAAATCCTGTATTATTATTTGAAGGTTCTTTTTTAGAACGACGTTTAATTTTATCTCGTTTACTTTCTCCTCGTTTAGGAAATCCTCGTTTTTCAATTTTAATAATATCTTTATTAATAGGAAGTGATTGAAGAAGCAAAGTTGTATCAAATTTAAGGTTTGTTTTGTATAGAACTACCATTGTCGACAAAACTGGTACTTCCATTGCTATTTAAAGGTTTTTGTATGTAAAGGGTATCAATTTCGTTTTTCCATGAAAAAGGAAGACTTTCTGTAAATTTACATATGATTCCAGTAGGAAACTTTCTAATTAATTTTCTCAGAATAACTTGTGAAATTGAATCTAACATAAAACCAGGTTCTAAATGTCCTAAAAAAATAGCACAATTAGAATGGTGATTTACTATTGCCATAGCTTCATCTGATAATTCATTCAAAGGAACTTTTGATAAATCTATAAATGTTCTATCTTTAAATAATTCTTTAAATTTTTCTTTAAACTCATTAAAATTACTAAGATTTGTAGATACAAATAACATTATTTAAATAAAAGTTTATTATGTTTAAGGTTTAACATCGCCAAATCTAGGTTTATCTATTCTTTGAACAGGAAGAGCAGAACCTTGATATCTCACAAAAAGTCTTTTAGGATTTACTAAAAGATCATTACCATGATGTTTTTCAATATATTTAGGACGAGGAATTAAAGAACCAATTTTATAAGGAGGATCATTACCTTCTTGATATCCAAGAGCACTAAATTTAGTAGGACCATGTGTAGTTCTTTCAAAAGGAACATTTGCTTTAACTGAATGATTAGCATTTGAAGGACACCATTTAGTAGGGTCTGAAGGACACCATTTAGTAGGGTCTACAGGAGGAATACGAATTGTATCATCAACAAATACTGGGGGACCAACTTGTCCTGTTGTATGAGCTGGAGGTTTTGTTTGATGACAGAAAAGTCTTTCACGAGTTATTGTGCTAGCATCTTTAGTAGGAATTACTCGAGCCATAGCAACACAATTACTAATACTTCCAAGAGAACTAGAATTAGCTAAAAGTCTTCCTCTTTGATAAGCTAAATCTTTATCAATTCCTACTGCGCCTCTATAAGCAGTAAAATCACTTGAATCTCTTGGTTGGCCAGTTTGTTTCTTTGTAGAAATAGGAGCTTTACCTTTAGACGTTTCTAAATCAGATGCTTCTCTCAATGTTCCTTTATCTTGACCATTAATAGGAAAAAATCTAGAACTAGATAATCGTTTCTTCGTAGTAATATCAGAAGAATCCAATGGTTTTAAAGTATTTAGAACTTTTGGCATAGAAGCCATTTTATTTCTTAAATATTGTGATGAAGACATTTGTTTAATCAAACTATATTTTTCTTAGATCAAATCTACATGAGTTAGAAAATGACGTCTACAACAAGGTCGATTCATACCAAGTTCATCAAGAGCTTTACCTTCAGCAGTTTTAACTGTTGTAGCAGTCAAATATTCCATTTGTGTTTTTCCTTCTTTTTTACGGTTTTTTTCAACTAGCTCAAGATAAGTAAGGTATTTTCCTGCGATAATGTTATTACATGAAACACAACGAATTGGAATAATCATTTTGTTTATTTAAACAAATATAATATCTATATTCGTTTTCTATCTTAAGAATAATAAGGATGGATAAAGATTCTCTTGGTGGATTAATTGTAGTTTTAGTTTTATTATTAAGTATATCTCAGCGTAACTTTTCTTCATCCATACTTGAACTTCTTGTAAAATTAACTAAACCTGGTTCAACAATTCTTTTATTAGGTAGTTGTCTAGTATTGTTTATGAATGGATGGCACTATACTGCTTTAGCACTTGGACTTTTGAGCATTTTTCTCTTAAAAGATATGTGGTTATGGACAAGCGCTCGTCGTCTACATATGGATATTCAAAAAGATCAATCAAGATTTGTAGCTTCTAATAGTATAGATTTACAATGGGCTCAAAAATCTTTGTCTCATGATTCACCTTCGATGTTAACATCAGCAAAAAGTGAAACGATGTTAATTTTTCCACCTTCAAGTGAAACTTTAAAAGAAATGTGTGGTTAAAATAATAAATGTTTGGTAAAATTCCAGATACTTTAAGACTGATAACATCTCAACCACAATTACGCGCTGCCACTCCGGTAGGTCCTACTGGTTCTCAAGGTCCTCAAGGTCCTGCTGGTAATAATGGTGCTCAAGGTCCTACTGGTTCTCAAGGTCCTACTGGTTCTCAAGGTCCTCAAGGTCCTCAAGGTCCTCAAGGTCCTCAAGGCGCTCAAGGTCGTCAAGGCGATCAAGGTAGTCAAGGCGCTCAAGGTCCTGCTGGATCAAACGCATCACTTAGTTTAACTACTGTTGATAAAAGTTTTTTTACAAGTCCAGAAGGTCAAACCCAGTCAGATGCTATAGTTTCAGTAAATAAACTGACATTATCTAATTGTACTATATATTATTTTGATGCAATAACTGCCCAAAAAAGTGTAGATAACTATTCTATTTTAATATATTATCCAGTTGCTCCTACTGTATACTCTGTTATAGTAACACCACATTTATCTAGCAGTGGTATGCCAACAATAACTACAAGAGATGTTTCTAACTCAATTGAACGTTATACTGAAATTAATTTTAATAATCAAAATGGTATAAGATGTTATATACAAATAGTAGTTAGTAGCTAATTTACCAAATAACAGATAATTCATTCGTTGACCAATATTCTGAAACTCCTGAAGGAAGACGACGATGAATAATAAAAGGTAATTTTTGTTCATGAATTTCTTTTTCCGCTAATTTCCATACAAATTGAGGATCAGAAGTTAACATACCTTCAAGAGAAACAAGAGGTTTTGAACCTTCAGCGATTTGCTGTGCTCTTGTCGCGACTAAAGTAACATATTCGTATTTTGAATAATATGGAAATGTTACTCTTGGATTTTCCAATGATTCCCTTACTTGATCACGAGATACAGGAACAACTTCAGGATGTAGAATACGTGATTCATAACGAAGTTCTTCCATTTTTATTATTAACTAATCTAAATAGTTTATTTTCCGTTTTTATTCATAATGATAACACGAAAAAGATATTATCCTAAAAAGTATTTTCAAGGATTATCTGATAGAAAAAAAACACAACGAAAAAATGAAATTAAAAAATTTAGTGCGTTTTCATCAAGAGATCCAAGGGCATATACAGGATTTAAAACTGATAAGAATGTAAAAACAAAGACTTCAAGTTATACTACTAAATGGAGAAAAATGTTTCCTGAGGCGTTATCACTTGAATCTAAATCTAAAGCTTCAGGTGTTCCATTAAAATATATTAAGGAATCATATAATCGTGGTATGGCTGCATGGAGAACAGGGCATAGACCAGGTGCTACACAACAACAATGGGGATATGCAAGAGTTCATTCATTTTTATTAAAAGGAAAAACATATTATACAGCTGATTCTGATTTAGTAAAAGAAGCTATAGAAAATTCTAAAGAAGCAAAGAAATGGTGGTCTAAATAGTTTTTCTTTTTTGTGTTATTAATTTACCTTTTCTATATCTTTTTAAAGTATAACCTTTTTTCCAAAGAACATTTTTAGTGCATACTGCGATAGCTAAACCTTCTTTACCTGAAGATTTCTTAACCTTTTTAACACATCTATTAAATTTCTCTTCTATCATTTCTAATTAACACGAGAAGATTGTTTCCATGTTTCATTACAATTTGTACATTGATATAACCAAGCAAGATTCTTTTCATTAATTTTTACTGCAACAACATCAGGATTTGCGCCAGATTTAGAAGGACATTTTGTATTAGGACATACAATATTTGACAAGTGATCTAAAGTAGGATCATTTTTCAAATAAGGATTATGAATTAGTTTAGCAGTCTTATCTTCTTTCAAAACATGTTCATATACAATAGGATTTTTTGCAGTAATAGGTTCTTTATAATCACACTTACGACATGTTAGAACAGCTGTTTTTTTAGAATCAACAACTTCTTCATCAATTCCATACAACATATTACGACATACAGGACAGAATTTCATTTACTATTATTTAGTAATAAAATAAGTTTATTCGTTTTACGTAAAAAATTTAGAAATAAATGGAGGTAATACTTGTTGTTTAAAATCATCTACAAAAGTACATAGATAACGATCTGAATGACTAGCAACAGGAATAGCATTAATAAAATCACTATCAATTTCAATAAAATTTCTTAGAAAAATACCCACAAGAAAGAATTCAGAAGCAGCTATAAAAACAATAACTATTATATTTGAAATTAATAAATCATAAACACTTCCACCAGAATAATATTCTATTAAAATACCAGTAATAAATAAAAAAGGACAAATTATTCCAACAGAAATAGTAACTCTACTAAGTATATAATCATTCTTAGCTGTAATTGAAGCATTTGCTTCATTGAAATCAGAAGAAGATTCTATATTTGAAACAACGCCATCCAATTGTCCTAAAACATCTTGAACTTTTGATGGGTCAGACCATATAGCAGAATTTGTTATATATTGTTCATAATTATTAAATAAGTCACTAATTAAGCTTTGTGATTGAATATATTTAACAAATAAAAAATAAAATCCTGTTAAGAAAGCACCAAAGAAAGAAGTATGAACTAATATTTCTGCTAAAAAAGACATATTATATTAATGTAATGGAAGAAATTAAGGAACCTTTACTAATTAAATCTATTGTTAATGGTTTAATTTCAACATCAATTATATGGTTATTTTGGACACCGTTTTTAATATTTATTGCTGCTCCTTTAATGAATGCAATGATAAAGCAAAATTTATGTTTGAATGCCTGGCGAGTTGATGCGATAATTTATGATATATTTGGATATCAAGGTTATGAAATTTATGAAAATAATTTACCTAATCCCCCAACAGTCGCAACAAATATAGTTACAAACAATACAAAGAATTTCCTAAATGAAAATTTAAATTTGTTTATTGTTCTTGGTGTTTTATGTTTATTTGTAATTTATTTTAGCTTGAATATTGCTGGAAATTTAATTACTAAATATAATTTGAATGTAGGAGAAATTGTATTATTTAATATTATTATGTCAATAATAATTATAACAATTGAAATAGCATTTTTTATAGGTGTAACAACAGAATATTCACCATTTGATCTAAAAAATATTTTAGAAGGACTTATTCAAAAGATTAAAAATGTATTAGTTCCTTTAAGTTCTTCAAATACATTAACTAAAAAGAAGTAAAATGGATTATACAATATAGAATTTTTAATTAACAACTTAAGATGGATATGAGCAAATACAGTATTGTCAAAAGAAGAAAAATATTATATAGAATTAAAATACGTTATGCTGTGAAAGAATCAAGAACAAAAGATGGAGCTAATAAATATGCATTTCAATATTTATGGGATCATCCAGATGCGTTTGTTTTGGTTAGTAATGTACAAGATTATTCTAGTGAACAATCTAAACTTATAAGAGGAAAACCATTAGGTGATCCTCCTAGATGTAAGAATCTAAGATAAACCGGGCGTTGTCCTCTGCCTGCTTACCAAGGTTCTCAAGTGATGTTAGTTGAGTTTGGAGGGCATTCATTCGCGAAATCATGGACTCTTGGAATTCAATAGGTGGTAGATGCATGGTTAATTCGGATAGACTCCCTTTATTCATACTTCCTACCCCAATTGAACCCTTTCCAGAATTGCTAAAATCTTGTGTACAAAGATAATAGTATAGATATTGATTGGAAAGAATGGTCTCATTGTTTGAATACCATGCGACAATTGCCTCATTTGTATATAAATCAATCCCTGCTATCGCACATTTACCAATACTCATCTTGAATGACATTAAGATACTCCCCTTTTTTACAAGTTTTACATTAGAGTTTTTTACACCTTCATTATTAAGATATTCCTTGCTGTCAGTAATTATATTATTATTTAGTTCTCTAACAGATACCCAAACATGTTCACCATTTTCATAATATTCATTCTTACTACGAAGTGGTGTTCCTCCAATCATCATAGAGCAAATATTTGAAATAGTTATCATCGGAAACCCTCTCATATTGACAGACTTCATAATCGCCACCATCTGTGCCTTAACATCCGCCACCATCTGTGCCTTAACATCCACCACCATCTGTGCCGACTTACGCATAAGACGCTGTGCCTCCACAATAGGCTCAAGTGAAGCACCGCCAGGATTCGCCAGAATAAGATCCATCGCCTTATCGGTTAGTTTGAGAGTCTCAGCAAGTTCAGTCGTGCCTGGTGCATAGATGCGGTCAATAGTTGCGACAATTTCTTGTTGGGTTTCAATAGGAGGAAGAATAATCTCAAATCCAAGTATTGCGTCAATAGATAGTACTTCTAAATTAACAGACTTCTTTGCTTTATCACGCAACTTACAGATATTATTTTTCATATAATAATAAATATATTTATGGTGGAACTGGTATTTACAATCTGTGATTTTTGTAAGAATCATAGTATGAACACTTGTGGCAATTTCGCCTTTTACATCAAAGAACATACCAAGTCCAACTGTGCTACTTGAATGATCACCACCACCGCTCTTTATAACAACGAAATATGGGTCTGATGAATTATATGATGCCTTTGAATGATATCCTGTTGGCGAGTTCCATTTAGCACTATAGAATGGAATTGTTCCAAGATTATCCATATCACCTGCATTAAATTTATCAAGTTTTGTTGGCTGTACATATAAGTCCCTCAAATTCACCATAGGAAACCCAGCAGGATTGACTACAGCCTTCACCTCCTGATAGAGACGCATATCAAAGGAGCAAGATGCGTCAAATTTAGCCCTTGGTACAGAAAGCACCATCGTCTCCTCAATATCACCATTCGCGCCCTTGATGACATCCCAGAATTCTACAACAGAAGTTGGCTTACCAGTGTTCTCAAAGAAGAGAATGGAAGGCTGAATTCCAGTATTTATAAAGAATTGTCCCTTCATCTTGATGACACGCTTGAGTTCAAAGTTATCAAGAAGATACTTACGCGTCTCATCATGTAATTTAGAATTATTTACTAACATACCGTCAGGCACAACGACCGCACACCGCCCACCACGATTCAGTGAAACCATCATCAGTTGAAGAAAGAGAGGTTCAGACTTCGTGCCGTCAATCTTTAAATCTTTTACACGCTGACAACAGTCCTTATACTTTAAACCTTTCAGACCAAATGGCATATTCGCAAGAATAATATCAACTGATGTATTCTGTAAATCATTCGTTAGAGAGTTTCTGAGAACCAGATTCTCGCAAACCATATTCGTATTCACATAAAGATTCATTTTTGCTTTGCAAACGGATGAGTTGATAACATCCTGTCCGTAAATGCGATGCTTGTGAATATTCCAATTTACATCAATTTTTGCATCCTTGAAGAACTTCTGGTAGGTGAACAGAAATCCGCCAGTGCCCATGCTTGGATCGCATACAGATTCAGGAACGCCATCGGCATTAACACGTGGATTTACAAGTTTCGTCATATAGTTACAAATCTTTCTATCAGTGAAATGCTCTCCATTCTTTCGTGCTCCCTTGGAATGCGACAACTCATCCTCATATACGAATCCGAACGCATCAACGCCAAGGTCAATGCTCTCCATATCGATCTTATCAATCAGTTCAACAATTTGTTTGTGTTTCTCCAACTCTTTCACCTTGAATGGATAATCTTCGGATGAAGTTTCAAAGAGCGCATCAACGTGTTTGATGAAGCACTCTTCTGTAGGAGAGTAGAACAAATCGTATCCTCGTTGCTTTCCACCTTCAACGTTACTGAATTGTTTTACAATATTTTCCCATGCAAAGTCCAATGGGATTTTCAACTCTCTACACTTTTTAATTGTGAGACAACGAGCAAGAATGTAAAGGCAAATATGATTCGAAGATTGCTCGTTCACAATACTCGGAGTGTGAAGCCGAAGAATGTTGCGGGTCTTATCAATCACAGATTTGAATGCTTCTACAGTTGCCATTTTATGTTTATAAGTTTTGTAACATGTAAATACATTATCCGTTTTTAAAATGGTTGGCATTTATTTTAAAATAATATTATATATTTTTAAAATAAATTATAATTTTATCGACGGCGACCAGAATTTATTTTACAGAACTTCTCAGGTATTGTATTAAAGTTAGTATACTCTGTGCCAAAGTATCCATCATTGATATGTTGCACAGAAGGAAGTTTCATTTTAATATCAGAAGGCTGAACTCCAAGCCACTCAACATATTTCTTTCCTACATGAAGGCTATTAGGTTCAAGAACATCTTTCACAAATGCTTGAACTTGAATTCGTTCTACAAGTCCAGGATGAAGGTAGTCATACCAGGTGGAACTTTTCGGCTTTGGATCTTCAGGTAGATCAGGCATCTGTTTGCAAAGAGTCATATAATAGTCAATACTTGTATCAATCCCCTTATCAATACACAGTTCTTGAATACGCTTACTCTCCCTTGAATGAGATAGATTCTTTCTGATATTGACAAAGCACTTTCGTATCTCCTCAATATTAGAGCCATCATAATCATCAATCATAATACATTCTGCTACAGCACCAGCATCTCCAGGAGTTTGTGGTTTCTCTTCAGAGTTTGTTAGCGTTCTTGCACGAAGAATCACCTCATCGCACAACTGGTCGTCGCAAGAAGCAAGGGCGGTAAGAACATCCTGAAACCCTGTCATATCATCGCCATCAAGGACTGGAAGAAGGATGTGAAATACAGACTTACCTTCATACCAACGACCTGCCCGTAATATCATCTGCGTGATTTCCCCCCTTGAATGCTTTGGGTAAGTGACTGCGACAGCATTCGCAATAGGGATATCTACACCTTCACCAAGAACCTTACAATTCACGATAATGGCTCGTTTTGCCTCAGAGAATCTACGAATAGGCTCTTCCAACTTATCACCGCCTTTTACACAGAGAACCAGAGTATCCTTTGTATTCTTCGTGAAGTAAGTCTCAAATTGCTTTGCCTCATCATTCGTTGCAGCGAATATAATAAGATGATGAAGAATATACTCCTCTACACCACGAATCATTTGCGTCGCCTCCCACGACTCAAGAATACAATCAGCCTTACCAAGAATACCAGTTCCCTTCTTTGAAGAATCACGAAGAGACCATAGACGATAAACAGGAATTACACCCTTGCGAATAAGGTCTCTGATTTTTAGTTCAGCAATTTGAGAACCAAAGATATTAGTATCATCCATTGAAGCGTACTCCATATCAAGGTTGTCATCATTACGCACAATGCGTGGGGTAAATGTAAGAGAAAGTCTCTTTACTTGTAGTTCAGTTGCCTTCATCATAAGCCTACGCGTCTTACCTTCACCCTCATCCTCCTTACCTACAATACCGCCCAAATGATGAGCCTCATCAAGCACAAGAATCTGAGTATCATTCGTAAGAATATCAACAATTAGATTGGATGACATATATGTAGTGATTACACAATATGTATCCTGTTGCATAAATGCCCGAATAGCATCTTGGTTTGTAGTTCCATTATTAGAAGAACCAATAGTAAGAATCTGATCTCTTATAAACACTCCCTCGGAAATAAGGGTTGAAATCCATTGACCCTGAATCTGATTAGAAGGACAGCAGATAATGACTTTTTTCAGTCCCTTTATTCCCTTACAAGTCATTAGTGTCTTTCCAGATCCACAAGGGGCAATAACGAATCCAGCAAACAACATATCATTTAGAATGAATTGTTGAATAGCCTGAATAACTGGCTCTTGAATCTGATTTAGAACCTCATTCCGCTTAGTTATACTGCGAAGAAAGTTTGTATTCTTAGCGTGATGCTTACACAGCTGGCGTGAAAGACGCTTGATGGGAGCGATTTCAGAAAGAGGAACTTCACGTTTTACCCAAGGCATTGTCTTCATAAACTCTTTAACAATCTCCAACGGCGAATGACCCTTGAAATCAAACCATTCAGAATCACCCGGAATTCTACGCATCATACGCCACTCGATGAATTGATTATGAAGAATGTCTTCATAATGAAACAAATCATCTCTTGTTTGTGCATCTGTTTCCCATACCGCATCATAGTCAATATCGTGAGAATGAGGCGTTAGACCTGGGGGGCAACTTGTCTGATATGTGCTTCTACGCCCATAAAGGTCTTCTGTCATACCGAGTTTTACGATACACAGAAGCCTGTAGAAGGCAGATGTAGCAAGATATAGGAACATTTGTTAACCTTATCCACTTGAAACAACTTTAAAGTTTAATCCATTTTCAACCGTTCGTTCAAAATGGAAGTTCCAAGAATTAATTGTCGGAGTCATCAATACAGATGGCACAAAAGGGCAATCTACGTGAATTTCTTGATAATCATAAGGCTGATACCTTATGGACTCATACCTCCCTCGCAGGTGGTAAATACTTTATTCCTCAAGAAAATATGGGTAAGTTTTATGACCTTTATGTCGAAAGTATTCTAGATCAAGAAAAACAATATCTTGTAGAAAAAACTACTGAGATTGGTCCTTTGCGTATTGATTTTGATTTCATTTATAGTCGTGAAATTGAAAGTCATCAACATACACGTGACCAAACACTTGCATTTGTAAAAGCTTATCTCAAAGAAGTTTCTGAATATCTGGAAATTCCTTCTGAAACGAAAGTTTATATTATGGAAAAACGTAAACCTACATTGGACACAAAGAAAAATCGTATGAAATCAGGTATTCATATTGTTGTTCCTGATATTTGTACTCATAAATTTGTTGAACAACGTGTTCGTCGTAATTTACTTAAAAACATGTCTGAGTATTTCCCTAATCTTCCTTTGACCGAATCATGGGAAAAAGTTTATGATGAAGGTGTTGCGAATCGTTCTGTTCCATGGACGGTTTATGGTTCTCGTAAAAATGATCCTAATTCTCTTCCTTATCTAGTTTCTTACATAATTCAAAATGGTGAAATTCTAAATAGTGTTCCTCAAGTTTCTACTTCTTTGATGCAAACTCTTTCTTTATGCAGAGATGATTCAGCTGAAACTCCTATGACAGAACAAGGTAAAACTATTTATGCTGGTCTAAATAAACCTAATCAAGAAGTTCGTATTTCTGGTGGACGATCAGTTACTCCTGGTAGTGGTCGTCCATATACTCGCAATGAAAAACCTTCTTCTCGTGGTTCTTCTCCACAAGGACGTGTTATTCCTCCTCTAGATCCTGAACGCAAAAAATACTTGAAAGATCATGTTCTAAACTTAGATGAATCACGATTCATGGAATATACAAAATGGGTCCAAGTTGGTCTTTGTTTACATAACATTCATCCTGACTTACTAGATGTCTTCCTTGATTTCTCATCACAATATGAAGAAAAATATAATGAAGCAGATTGTATTCAGAAATGGAATATGTTGACGTTTCGTAATGATGGCGATAGAATAGGCGAAGGAACTTTGAGGTATTGGTCTCGTGAAGATAATCGTGAAGGTTATGATGAAATTGAAAAGAGTAATGTTGGAAGATTAGTTCTTCAAGCATGTTCTGGAACTGAACATGATGTGGCATGTGTAATTCACGCTAAATTTCGTGATTCTTATATTTGTTGTGATTTTGGTAAAAATGTATGGTATCGTTGGTCAGGACATATTTGGCGTGAAACTGATCGTGGTGTAGATTTACAACTAAAACTTTCCAAAGAAATCGCAGGTGTATTCTTTAAAACTATGGATGGAATTACACATGAAATGGCTAATCGTGGTCTTCTAAATTGTACTGGTGAAGGGAAAGGTGATTGTGGTGTTTGTGAATATTGTCAAGAAGAAAAGAAACGTTCAGGCCTAAATGCTATTTATACTAAATTGAAAACTACTAAATTCAAAGATAATGTTATGCGTGAATGTCGTGAACTATTCTTTGATGAAGAATTTACGAAAAAAGTAGATTCAAATAAAGATTTAATTGCTTTCAACAACGGTGTTATGGATTTAATTAAGATGGAATTTCGTGATGGTAAACCTGAAGATTATATTTCATTCTCTACTAGTATTGACTATGATTCTAATAAACTTTATTATGAATATGAAGAATGGCATTTAGTAGACAGTTTTATTCAACAAGTTCTTCCTGATCCTGAAGTTCGTAATTATTTCTTGAAACATTTAGCTACAAATTTACTTGGTGGAAATACTGCTCAGAAATTTCATATTTTGACTGGTTCAGGTTCTAATGGTAAATCTATGATTACTAATTTAACTTCTACTGCTCTTGGTGATTATGCTTGTACTGTTCCAATTTCATTATTTACTCAAAAACGTAAAGGTTCTGGTTCTGCCGCACCTGAAGTTATTCGTTTGAAAGGACGTAGATTTGTAACTATGCAAGAACCTGATGAAGCTATTGCCCTAAATACAGGTCTTATGAAAGAAATTACTTCAGGTGAAAATATGTATGCTCGTGATCTATTTAAATCAGGAACAGAATTTGAAGTTCAAGCAAAGTTCCATTTAGCTTGTAATGATAAACCTAAAATTAATACGACAGATGGTGGAACATGGCGTAGGTTAGTAGTAATTAATTTTCTATCAAAGTTTGTTCCTAAACCTTCTGAACCTAATGAATTTCCTATGGATGAAAGTATTCAATTTAAAGTAAAATCTAAATTATGGGCAACACCTTTCTTATCATATCTAGTTTATCTTCTAAAACAAGAAAAAGGTATTCGTAAATTAGTAGCACCACCTAAAGTTTTAGAATATACATCAGAATATCAAAATGATAATGATGGAATTTCTAAATTTATTTCTGAGAAAATTTCACTCCTTGTTGAAGGAGATGAAATCGTTCAAATTGACAAAACTACATTGAGACGTGTATTTAAGACATGGAAAGATGATAATGAACAACGTAATTTATCACCAAATGATCTTGAAAAAAAAATGGAACAAAAATTTGGAAAATATCCTAGAGGTGGATGGACATCATTTAAAATTGATATTTAATAATGTTTTCTTCCACCAGTCATAGTTTGTCCATCAACTTCTGAACCAACACCTCCACCCATTAATGTACGAACACCACCATCTGTTGTTAAATTTTTAAGAGGTTCAGGTAACCATCCTCTAACATAATTAGCGCCATTATCAATCATACCGGCAAGACTATTTCTAAAACTTGAATATAGACCCATCAAATCACCACCACGTTGTTGTCCTACATTTGGACCATTAGGACTACCACCTCCTTTTTTCTTATGAGCATGACGAGCAGTTCTACCACCTAATGACATTTCTTATATTAAAGAAAAGAAATTATCGAGAACCACCTTTTCCACCAACAGGGGCATACATACGAATATAAGGTAATGTCATATTCACAATTAAATACGCAATCATTAAATTCATTGTGGCTGCTAAAGCATCACCCACTTTGAGTTTGATGCCAGCAACATTAACAACAATATTATCTAATTGTTTTTCAGCACCAGGAAATAGACCACCTAATAAAGGTGTTACTAAATCACGTGTAATAGCACCAAAGAAATTAGATAGAGCTACACCAATATAAATAGCGACCGCGAAAGTCATTAAAGTTTCATCAGCACCCATCTTTTATATTAAAGAATATAATAAAATATTCTATTATATATTAATTTTAAATACGAATATATTTTACATCGCAATGATTATATTTCGGAAATGAAACTAATTTAAAACCACGATTAATAATAAAATTATTAAGATCTTCAAAAATAACCCCTCCTACATAAAATGGTTTTGTACTTATTTCTGTAGTTAAACTTTCAATATTCTTGAAATTATTCTCACCAAAACCATTTAATACATCTAATTCTGCTCCTTGAACATCTAAGACTACATCATATTTTATATTTTCCCATTCTTGTTCTTTCAATACATTTTTGATTGTAGTTGAAATTAAGTTTATTGTATTTATTTGTTTAACAGAAGGCCATTGCCATACATCATTATTTGGTTGATAAATAGATGATGATTTTCCATTATTATTAAATATATTAAATGTGTATTCTTTACCTATTTCATTAGAAACCAGACAATTAAGTGCTTTAAATTGTGTATTATATTTTTTATTTATTCCTTCTAAATTATTTTTTAATTGTATAAACACGTCAGGAATTGCTTCTATGAATATACCATTTTTATATATCCTAGCATAATCTTCTATTTCAGACATATCATTTGCGCCAATAAATAAAATATTTTTATATGTGCGAGGTTTTAATAATTGTAGCATTTGTTTATTATGTAGAAAGTTTAAACTGAATTATGTTTATACATATCATCCCAACTATTTTCACCAATATAAATATATCCATTTGATAATAATAAATTTCTAATTTCAGTTCTTTTTGGTTCAATATAATTATGTTCAATATCAATTAATCCAAAAGTATATTTATTAAAATCAAAGTTTCTTATAATTTCTAATTCACTACCTTCTGTGTCTATTGATATATATTCAATAAATGATGGACAATTATATTTATTTAATAAATCCAATAATGATATTGTTTTAACTTGAATTAATTTATTTTTTGTTTTTTGATTAAAAATAAATTTTTTTGTATCTATAATATGATTTGAAATACCTGATAAAAGACTATTGTTTTTTAATTTAAATATAACATAATTATCAGAACTGTTATAAACTGCTTCGGGACAACATATAGATTTTGATCTATTTACAATTAAATTTTGAAAAATAATTGGATTTGGTTCACAACAAATTCCTTTCCAATTATATTGTTGTTCAAGTAAATATGTATTTGATAAATTAATTCCATCATTAGCACCTATTTCAATAAAAAATCCATCTTTTTTTCCATTATAAAATTTAATAACATTTAAATCTTGATTAAGTTGTGAATAACTCATTGTTTAAAATAATAGAATATTTTGAATTAGTAATGGACACAAGATTTTGGGGACCATCAGGATGGGATTTATTTCATAGAATTTCATTTCATTCAGATAATCCACATCAAGTATTAAAACATATAGCAGAAGTTCTTCCTTGTAAATTTTGTAGAAATTCTACACGAAAATTCGTTAAAGATTTCCCTTATGATTCAAAAGATCCTGCTAAATGGTTATATGAAATACATAATAAAGTAAATCATAAATTAAGATCTCAATGTGCTAACGACCCTAAAGTAATTAATCCTGGTCCTGATCCTTCATTTGAACAAGTTGAAAGAAAATTTAGAAATAAAACTTTAAATAAATTAGTTGGACAAAATTTTCTATTATCAATAGCAGTAAATTTTAAAAATACTCCAAAAAGATTAGAAATTCAAAAACAATTTATAAAGAATCTTTCTTTATCATATCCTAAATTCAAAGAATTTGTTATTAAAAACTCACCTGATTTTTCTAATTATTCTATGTGGATGCAAAAGTTTACAAAAGGTTCAATAAAAGAAGTTGAAAATTTTAAAAGTAAATGTAAAAGAGGAAAAACTTGTAGAAAAAAAAGAGGGAGTGGTAGAAGACTTTAAACGAGAAAAAAAATGACCTCCCTTCCCCTTTTTTCTTTTTCTTTTAGACTCCAAGTGTCAGTCGTAGATTACATGCCAAACACAACCTGTTCTTTGCTCCCTCACACTTATTCTCTATTTTTTGGGCCGAGCGACAGATTTCACATGTGCAAGGATCAGAACACCAGCATTTTCCATCCAGAGCCTCCAACGCGTGTTCAGGTGTGCAGAACTCGTTAGTCGGTGAATGACGACCCTCTTCCATTTCCTCCACGCTTTCAACCAAAGGCTCTTTCGATGCAGACTCAGTGGTGCCATCAAGATTCCCTTCGTCTGGTTGAATCAATCCGGTATAAGGATCAAATGACGCGGTCTGACATGAATTTGTTTTAGATCGAGGAGATACGAACAACATTTCCGTGTTTGTCTCGTCAATGAATGGACACTCGACAAACTGAGGTCTCTTTGTTGGTGCAGGCGGTGCAGGCGGAGTGGGCGATGTCTCTACCTCTTCAGCGATAACCGCCATCTTTGTCATGGTAGGAAACGGCTCTCGCAAAGTCTTCCAGATACTGCGAGCCTTCTCATCAAGAGCCATTCCTTCCGTCCACACCTTTTTTCGCCAGGCTCGCCCTTCTTCCTCTTGGCGATAAATTGTCTCAAGAAATTCTGCTTTCTTCTCAAGTGTTGGAGTGTTTGTCCCCCTGAGAAGAAAGTGATTGACCTGCTTTGACAACTTTTCTGCCTCCGCCTTGATGACATGGACTCGAACAGTTACCTGAACCCCATCGTCATTGAGTGCATTGAACATGACTTGAAATGTTTCTTGCTTACTCATCTTTGTGCGCCTTAATACATATAATATTATAACTAACAAATCCGTTTTTTACTATTTTTTATGGACCTTAATATGAAGTAAAATATAACCTCTTATTCCATACGCATTTGTTATATGACGATTTGGTAATTTATTAATTCTATCAAAGTTATAATTTGAAGGAAGTTTTAAGAATATATTATCAGGTCTCTTATTACGCAAAAGGATTTCTTCTAACCAAACGTCTAGTCTTTTATTTGATAAATATAAATCTATATTTTTTTGCTCTTTATATTCAGGTCCTCCCCATGGTGGATCAATATATAATATATTTGAATGCCAATCATAAAACGTAAGTGAATCTTCATTGTAAATTTGAACGTTTTTCAAATTATATACTTCAATGTTGTTTTTTAATGCTTCAAAGTTTTCTTTGTTTTTTTCAATACTGAAAACATTTTTAAAGTGTAGTCCAAAATTTAATGTGTCTCCTCCACAACATGCAGTTACATCTGTAATCGATTCTGAATCAGATGATAATTTTTTAATAATTCCAATAATTCGTTCTGCGTCTCTTCGTTTAGTAATACTAAATTTACCTTCTGGTGTTATTTTAAGTCGTGAATAATCTATACCTTCTTTTAAAGGAAACAGATCTTCCATTATATTGAATTATACCTTAATTGTTTAATCCGTTTTATAACCAACCGCAACGAATACGAGTTAAGAAAATATATGTTCTATTAAATACTTTTTGTAATTCAGGAAAAGATTCACTCATCATTAATAAATGTTTTAGAACTCTTGATTTAGCAGAAAAGAAAATTGGATATGTATGATCTAATTCTAATAAATATCCTTGTTTAGATCTTCCTTTGCTTTTTGATTTATTACGAGTTACAAATTCAAGATATTCTTTCTTTGCTTTTTCAACAACCCATCTTACACTTGTAGGTTTTCCAGGAATAAATAATACACTCTGTCCATTAATTAAATATTTTAAAATTGTTGGTATATACATTCTCGCATCTTCAACTTTCACTAATGAAGGTGTCCCAAATTGATGGGGACTTACAACTACGGTTGAATCTGTATTTGTTAAACTTATTGTTTGAAGTAATTTTAAATTTTGGACTGCTACTTTATTGTAAGGGCCATATTTATCTTTAAATTTATATAAATCTGCTACACCATGCTCTTCTAAGAAATCAAAATATGGTCTAAATGGTCCAATTTGTTTTTTATCATCAAAAAATACAAATTCATATATTTCATCCCAATCACAATTAATTAATGATTCTACTGCTTTATCGTATCCTTTAGGATATCTATTTGTTGCTGCACCATCTGACGCAGCTCTATCTTCTCCTGTTAAACATTCTGGATGTGAAATTGATATTTTATTCTTTTTGTAATCAGATCCTTCATCTAAATAATCATCCCATTCCATATCCAACCATAAATATTCTAATGGTAATTGAACTGTTGTTAATGGTAAAAGAAGTTTGTTCTTCATTATTGCCATAGATAATATACGATCATCTGCTTTTCCAGGATGTTTTGCAGTTTCCTTTTTCCAAAATTCTAAGAGATTTCTTCCATGTGGAGTATCTCCAAAAAACATAGTTCCACCAGACATTTCAAATACATAAGGATCAAAACAAAATTTACCTGATTTCTTCCAATTACCTGCTCTTGGATCTGTATTCCATCCACGCGCCATATAATCAATATCTTCCATATCACAAATTCCAGGATATAATTTAATTAACATATCTCCATCAATATACAAAACTCCTCTTGGTGAACAAGCCTTTAAAGCTAAGTCTATAAAATATGGTTTAAAATTGATTGCGTGCTGATATCCTCCTTTTACTGCAAATTCAGGATATTCTTCTGCTAAAAAATTACATTTGTATTTTTTACATGCTCCTTCCCATCTTTCAATCATTTTTTCATATAGTACAGGTGGACTACTTAATTCCTGTCCTGCTTTTAATTCTTCAGGACATGGACGTTGCATATTTTTATTTAGATTTCCTCTTCCCCACCAATATGTTACTACTACAAATTTACTACTCTCATTTATTATGCTTGGTTTTAAGTTATGAGCCATTGCTCTACTAAAAAACTCATTCGTTGTTTCAGTAGACGTCATTATATTGAAAATGGATTTAATTTTTTAATTTTGAATAATTTAAAGGATGTCAAAGCGTAAACTTGAAGAATACGAAAACATGTATGAACCTCAAGAAAAGAAACTAAAGACTGATGACGAACTTGAGGATATTTACAAGATGATAGGAAATCTTCTTCTTGAAGATTCTGACTCAGAGTTGGAATATGGTCCGTTAGATCATTGTATTTATTGTGATAACTATGTAGAGAACTCTTTGTTCACTTGTAACTTCTGTGCAGAAAATACTGAAGAATTGGATTCATAAAAAACGGATTTCTTGGTTCCAATGAATATAATGGTAGGGACATCCACAGGGTGGCCCAATAAACGGACGTATCATTTCATTAGCCTTTGGATTACCAAGGGTTGGCTGGGTGCGACGGAAGAGGATGCGTTGGCCGGGGCATCCTTAAAGACCTCCCACTAATTGTGGGGGGCAGAATTATTCTTCCAGGTAATTTTGTGCCGCTCTTGAAAGCGGATAAAACACAGAAATATTTGTGAACCAGCTCACTGATCTGTGTATTACTAGCTCGAGGCATTGTTGACTCGTGTTGGTTTGCGTAGGTACCTGAAAACTCCGGAGCAGGATGGTGGGACCGAAAGGCCACTCAGTATAATAAGAGATTGGGCGGAGACACATACGGACGTGCCAAAAAAAAGTCTTCATATCGGGGGGCGGTTGGGCATGACGGAATAAGCGCGTATTGGTCGTGGGCGCTTGTTAGAAAATATTTTTTCATACGGTATCTTTCGTTGAAACCATGAAAAACGGATTTCTTGGTTCCAATGAATATAATGGTAGGGACATCCACAGGGTGGCCCTAGGAGGCACTAGACATATTCCTTTGGGACTTCCTTCGGGACTTCCTTTGGGAGTTTGTCACAGATGAATATCTCGAAAGAGGTATGGATGGGTGCTACTTACGGACGCGAGGAAGGGGCGTCTGCAGATTCAATGGCCAGCTTGCTGGTCTTGTGTCGAAAAAAATTGGAACAAAAAGAAACTTGGCCTCCACGCGGCTGTTCTGGATACACTTCTGCTGACAGAAGTTAACTAACAAGTTTCGCCCCCTTTTCCGCATTCGCGAGGATGCAAAGGGGATGAGGACGATTTCCCATAAGGTAGTCCGAGCCTTTCACGACCAGCAATGGTTAGGAGGGTATTAATATATTGGGTATGGCACTGAAGGGAATGTGCACGATTAGATTTGGGAAGATGAAGGACGCCCAGGTTTATGGTGTAGACGAGCTGCGGACATAAGTAACGCACAGTAGTTGAAGGTAAGACTCTCGTATGGCCGCTAGGACGTAGAAAAAGTGACGTTCTATACATGTCATGGGGTGAATGGAATTCTGTTTCAAACACACCGATACGAGAGTGACGATCATTGAGAAGAAACATCTTGATGGTCCGGAGCGCAAAACAAGAATTGATGGAGAATCTATTGATAGTTGTTGCGCACGAGCATGAGCGAGGAAGGGGCTCGGCTGGATGGTTTTTCATTTGGGAACTAATAAATCCAGATTAAAGCACATACGCAAGTCAACTATTTATCTCTACCCATTTATCAAGCAAAAGATATGTCATTCTTCATTTACTTTCATTCTTCATTTTCAGGGGGGTATTGTTTTAGTTACGCGTAAAAGATTGTCGTAGTCTACTATTGAGTATTGAGT
>Ga0208147_1000213_pt1 | contig 21227 bp, 19 predicted proteins | sample DEB3_08_DNA_FD_184520 | JGI IMG/M metagenome (GOLD analysis project Ga0208147, IMG submission 184520) | Aqueous microbial communities from the Delaware River and Bay under freshwater to marine salinity gradient to study organic matter... | ecosystem: Environmental > Aquatic > Marine > Coastal ... | reverse complement strand
CCAACTGTTGAGATTACTGAGCTTAAAGATAATGAGAATTTCACCTTCACAATTGAGGTTGATATCAGGCCAGATATTGCACTGCCTAACTTTTCCGAGATCAAACTTGAAGTTGATGATGTCAAGGTAACTGATGCTGATATTGATGAGCAGGTGCAGGCCCTTCGCACTCGATTTGGCACATTAACAACTGTTGAAAAGGTTGTAGCAAGTGGAGATTTTGTAACTATCGATTTAGTTGCCACTAAAGATGGGGTGGCCTTAGATGGTGGCACAGCAAATGATCTCTCTTATGAGGTTGGCTCTGCTTCGATGATTGATGGTTTGGATGAGGCGTTAATTGGACTTTCAACTGGGGGCGAGAAGAGTTTTGAAACTGCATTAGTTGGGATGGCAGAGGGTGAAAAGGGAAGTGTGAAGGTGAGTGTGAAAGCGGTGAAGGAGCGAGAGCTACCACCTGTTGATGATGCCTTTGCAAAGCTAGCATCTGAGTTTGAAACCTTGGCTGAATTAAAAGCAGATTTAACAACTAGATTAACTAGATTAAAAGAGATGGAACAGGGCGCACAAGCTAGAGATCTTTTGGTTGAGAAGTTGATTTCATCAGTTGATATTCCACTTCCTGCTGAGATTATTGAGGCAGAGGTCAATGATCACCTGGAAAAAGAGGGCAGATTAGAAGATGACAAACATCGCGCTGAGGTTAATGAAGAGGTAAAGAGCACAATTACTAGAGAGTTTTTACTTGACTCAATTGTGAAGGCAGAGTCAGTTGCCGTAAATGAATCTGAATTAACTGAGTATTTAGTGCGGGCTGCATCTCGTTATGGCATGACCCCAGATCAATTTATTAAAGAGGTTTCACAAGCAGGTCAGGTAACAACTATGGTGGCTGAGGTTGCGCGGGCAAAAGCATTGGCTCAAGTACTAGGCCGGGTTAAGGTTGTTGATAAATCTGGCAAAAAGGTTGATCTTGAGGCGCTCGCCCCAAAGAGTGAACCTGAGAAAAAGAGCGAATAATCGCTTACGGCGAACAAAGATCACGCCTAATCGGGGAAGCATTTTTGCTAAAAGATTGTTAAGGTCATGACAGTATTTTTTCAAGGAAAATCAAACGAGGAGATAAAAGTGGAGCTAAGTACTACCCCACGAAATGCAACTAGTGGTGCTGGTGGACTTGATGATCAGGTTTATCAACGTTTACTAAAAGAGCGAATTATTTTCCTTGGTTCAGTTGTGGAAGATTCAATGGCAAATGCAATTTGCGCACAGATGTTGCTACTAGCTGCTGAAGATCCAGAAAAAGATATTTATCTTTACATTAACTCACCCGGTGGATCGATCTCAGCAGGTATGGCAATTTATGACACTATGCAATACATCAAAAATGATGTGGCAACAGTTGCAATGGGACTTGCCGCCTCTATGGGTCAATTCTTACTTTGCGCAGGAACTGCTGGAAAAAGATACGCACTACCTCATGCTCGCATCATGATGCACCAACCATCTGGTGGTATTGGTGGAACTGCCTCTGATATTAAAATTCAAGCAGAGCAGATGAGCTTTACTAAGAAGAGCATGGCGGAGTTAATCTCCTTCCACACCGGCCAGAAGGCTGAAACTATTACTGAAGATTCAGATCGTGATCGTTGGTTTACCGCAGCTGAAGCTAAAGAGTATGGATTTGTTGATCATGTTGTTAAATCAGCTGGACAGGTATCTGGAAGCGGAGGCACATCACGATGAAGCCAGATAGAAGTAAGGTAAATGAGATTACATCTCGTTACATTCTGCCAACTATTGAAGAGCGCACCAGTTATGGCTACAAGCGTCTTGATCCATATACCAAATTGTTTGAAGAGCGAATTATTTTCTTAGGTCAGGCAATTGATGACACTGTTGCAAATGATGTAATGGCGCAATTACTAACTCTGGAATCAATGGATCCAGACCGTGACATCATGATGTATATCAACTCTCCAGGTGGATCATTTACGGCATTAACTGCAATTTATGACACGATGCAATTTGTTCGCCCAGATGTAATGACCATCTGTCTTGGTCAAGCAGCTTCTGCTGCTGCTGTACTACTTGCTGGTGGAGCTGCTGGAAAAAGATATGCATTAGAGCATGCTCGAATTTTGATTCACCAACCATATTCTGAAGGTGGCGGACAAGGTTCTGATATTGAGATTCAAGCAAAAGAGATTTTGCGGATGCGAACATTGCTTGAAGAGATGCTGGCTCGTCACTCAAAGAAGAGCCAAGGAGATATTGCCAAAGATATTGAGCGAGATAAGATTTTGACCTCAGCTGAAGCGGTTGAGTACGGGTTAATTGATCAAGTTCTTGCAACTCGTAAGGCTAAAGCAAAAGCATAATTAGGAGGCAGTGATGTCTAAATTAAGTAATGCTGTTGAGGTTATTTTATTTAGAGCGCGCTGGTTATTGGTTCCACTCTATGTTGGCTTAGTTGCCGCCTTAGTACTTTTGATTTATCGCTTTGCTCTTGAGTTTGTTCATATGATTGAAAATGTTGGTGATGCTGATGCCCACAAATTCACTCTAGATCTGCTGGCGCTATTGGATTTAACCCTGCTAGCAAACCTAATTTTGATTGTGATCTTTGCAGGCTATGAGAACTTTGTCTCTCGAATTGATATTGCCCATGATTCAAAGGATCGACCACATTGGATGGGCACCATTGATTTTTCTGGTCTAAAGATTAAATTAATTGGATCCCTAGTTGCTATCTCAGTGATTGAGTTGTTAAAAGATTTCATTGAGTTAAGTGGCCAGGCAGAGGTTACTGAGGGAACTGTTTGGCGAATTATTATTCACATTACCTTTGTTATCTCAGGTGTCTTATTTGCTCTGATGGATTGGATTGCAGATAAGAGAGAGTTTGAGGGCACTCACTAACTTCAATTCGCCTATAAGCGAACAGATTGTGCCTACTTTTTCCCGCAGCCAACCCAAGCTTCGTTCTACCCTTATCTCCTTCCCAACTGAACAGGAGTAGTAAAAGGTGACAACACGTATTGGCGAGAGTGGCGACTTACTCAAGTGTTCCTTTTGCGGCAAAACTCAAAAGCAGGTTAAGAAGTTAATTGCCGGTCCTGGCGTTTATATCTGTGATGAATGTATTGATCTATGTAATGAAATTATTATTGATGAGTTAAATGAAACCTCATCCTTAGGACTTGCTGAATTACCAAAGCCACAAGAGATCTTTGAATTCCTAGATCAGTATGTAATCGGACAAGATCAGGCAAAGAAATCTTTATCAGTTGCAGTTTATAACCACTACAAGCGGGTGCAATCTGGAGATTCAAAGCGTGAAGATGCTATTGAATTATCGAAAAGTAATATTTTAATTTTAGGACCAACAGGCTGCGGAAAGACTTTATTAGCTCAAACACTTGCTCGAATGTTAAATGTGCCATTTGCAATTGCAGATGCGACCGCACTAACTGAGGCTGGTTATGTTGGCGAAGATGTGGAAAACATCTTGCTAAAACTTATTCAAGCTGCTGATTTTGATGTTAAAAAGGCAGAGACTGGAATTATTTATATTGATGAGATTGATAAGGTGGCTAGAAAAGCTGAAAACCCATCAATTACTAGAGATGTCTCCGGTGAAGGTGTTCAACAAGCACTTCTTAAAATACTAGAGGGCACTACCGCCTCTGTTCCACCTCAAGGTGGACGTAAGCATCCACACCAAGAGTTCCTGCAAATTGATACAACAAATATTTTGTTTATTGTTGGTGGAGCCTTTGCTGGCCTTGAGAAAATTATAGAAAGCCGCAAAGGAAAAGCTGGTGTTGGATTTAATGCCAAATTACAAACTATTGATGATGTGGTTAAGACAGATATCTTTGGTGATGCAATGCCAGAGGATCTGCTTAAGTTTGGCATGATCCCTGAGTTCATTGGCCGTCTGCCAATTATGACTAGTGTTGAAAATCTAGATCAAAAAGCATTAATGCAGATATTAACTGAGCCAAAAAATGCGTTAGTTAAGCAGTATCAAAAGCTATTTGATTTAGATGAGGTGGAGTTGGAATTTAGTAATGAAGCACTAGAGGTTGTAGCAGATCTTGCCATTAAGCGCGGCACTGGTGCGCGTGGACTTCGCGCCATCATGGAGGAGACTTTGCTAGGTGTGATGTATGAAGTGCCAAGTCAAAAAGAGATTGGCAAGGTAATAATTACCCCAGCAGTTGTTAGGAAAGAGGAAGCACCAACTTATGTGCCACGTCCTGCTGGTGGACCAAAGCGGGCGGTTAAGGGTGAAAAAGGCTCTGAGGAAAAAAGCGCATAAGATTCAACCCTTATGAGTGGTGATAACAAGAAAGAGTTAGCTGCCACATTTTCCCCTGCCGAGATAGAAGCACCGCTATATAAGAAGTGGCAAGATGCTGGTTACTTTAAAGCAGATGCAAACTCTAAAAAACCGCCATTTACAATTGTTATCCCACCACCAAATGTCACCGGTTCCTTACATATTGGTCACGCTTTAGATCACACAATCCAAGATTTATTAATTCGCATGAAGCGGATGAAAGGTTTTGAAGCACTATGGCTACCGGGGATGGATCATGCTGGGATTGCAACGCAAAATGTGGTGGAAAAACAATTAGCAACTCAAGGTAAATCTCGTCATGACTTAGGGCGGGAAGCATTTATTGAAAAGGTTTGGCAATGGAAGGCTGAATCTGGTGGTGCGATTTTAGATCAAATGAAACGGCTTGGAGATTCAGTTGATTGGGATCGCGAAGCTTTTACGATGGATGCGAATTTAAGCAAAGCGGTTTTAACAATATTTAAGCAGTTATATGACAAGGGTTTGATTTATCGAGCAGAGCGAATCATTAATTGGTGCCCAAGATGCTTAACCGCACTCTCTGACATTGAAGTTGAACATAAAGATGATTCAGGCGAGTTTGTTTCGATTAAATATGGTGATGATAATGTGAATATCACAGTTGCTACCACTAGAGCTGAAACCATGCTGGGTGATGGTGCGGTTGCGGTAAATCCAAATGATGAGCGATATAAACATTTAGTTGGTAAAAAAGTATTACTGCCATTAGTTGATCGAATGATTCCAATTATTGCTGATGAGTTAGTCGATCCAGAATTTGGAACTGGCGCAGTTAAGGTGACTGCTGCCCATGATCCAAATGACTTTGAGATGGGCATGCGCCACGGGGTTGAGTTAGTAATTATTATGAATGAACATGGCGTGATGGCAGGGACTGGAACAAAGTTTGATGGCATGGATCGATTTGATGCTAGAAAAGCAGTAGTTGATGAACTTAGAAAATTAGGGAGAGTGGTTGCAGAAAAGCGACCATATGTTCACGCAGTTGGACATTGCCAAAGGTGTGACACAACTGTTGAGCCAAGACTTTCAAAACAATGGTTTGTAAAGGTTGCACCACTTGCTAAAGCAGCCGGTGATGCGGTTCGCGATGGTCGAGTAAAGATTGAACCAGAGCAGATGTCGCCAAGATATTTTGAATGGGTAGATAACATGCATGATTGGTGTATCTCTCGCCAACTTTGGTGGGGCCATCGCATTCCAGTTTTTTATGGACCAAATGATGAGGTTGTAGTTTGTGGGCCAGATGAAACTCCACCTGCTGGTTACACCCAAGATCCAGATGTATTAGACACCTGGTTTTCCTCTGCGCTTTGGCCATTTTCAACCCTAGGTTGGCCAAATCAAACTCAGGATTTAAAAAAGTTTTATCCAACTTCGGTATTGGTAACTGGCTATGACATATTGTTTTTCTGGGTAGCCAGAATGATGATCATGGGATTGTTTGCAATGGATGGCAAGCAACCATTTGATGTGATTGTTTTGCATGGTTTGGTAAGAGATCAATTTGGTAAAAAGATGAGTAAGAGCCGCGGTAACACCATTGATCCAATTGAGTTTATGGATAAGTACGGCTCAGATGCTTTGCGCTTTACCTTAGCAAGAGGAGCTAATCCAGGAACTGATCAGGCATTAGCTGAAGATTGGGTGGCAGGATCTAGAAATTTTGCAACTAAATTATGGAATGCCACCAGATTTGCGATGTTAAATGGCGCAAATGTTGATGGAGCACTACCGAAGAGTGAAGAGTTAGGTGCAATTGATAATTGGATTTTGACCAGATTAGATCAAACAATTTCATCAGCAGATGAGTTATTTGAAAAATTTGAGTTTGCTAAAGCATGTGAGTTGATCTATCACTTTGCTTGGGATGATCTATGTGATTGGTACTTAGAGCTTTCTAAATCAACCTTTAACGCAGGTGGGGCAGAGGCGGAAAAAAGTAAGCGAGTACTAGGTGAGGTATTAGATCAATTACTTCGTTTAATGCACCCAGTAATGCCATTTATTACTGAGCAAATGTGGTGCACATTAACAAATGGAAAATCTTTGATGATTTCAGATTGGCCAACATCAAATCTTTCAACCCAAGATCATGATGCGGTTAAATTAGTTGAGCAGATGCAAGAGATCATTACAGAGATTAGAAGATTTAGAAATGATCAAGGAATCAAGAGCACGGCCAAAGTATCGGCGAAATTTACCGGCTTAGCTAAGGTTGGCCTGGAAGATTATGAGGCAGCAATTAGATATGTTGTTAAGTGTGAGGCATCTGGTGATAACTTCACAGCTAAGACACAAATCGGTGATGTTTTAATTGAGTTTGATTTAACTGGCGCAGTTGATTTGGTTGCTGAGCGAGCTCGGTTAAGTAAAGACCTACAAACTGCGCAAAAAGATCGAGATACTGCCAAGATTAAATTAGATAATGAAGGGTTTATGGCTAAAGCGCCAATGGAGGTGGTTACTGAGATTAGAGAGCGGCTTGCGCAAACAACTGCTGATATTGAAAGAATTACCGCCTTGCTTGAAAAACTTCCTAAGTAAATGAGTGATCTTCAAAATATAACTGAGTTGGCTCAAATTGAGGCTGCGTTAAATAAAAGATGGCCTGAAAATAAAATTGAACCAACATTGGATCGAATCTCAGCCTTAGTTGACGCACTTGGCTCACCACAGTTGTCATATCCAACTATTCACTTAGCTGGCACAAATGGAAAAACCACAACATCTCGAATGATTGATCAATTACTCACCAATCTTGGTTATCGGGTTGGTCGATATACCTCTCCACATCTTGAATCCTTTACCGAGCGAATCAGTATTAAAGGTGAACCAATTACCCCTGCGCAAATGATTGCGACCTATAAAGATATTGCTTTGTATTTAGATTTAATTGACTCCCGCCAGCCACATCCAATCTCCTACTTTGAAGCAATGACCGCTATGGCATTTGTCGCCTTTGCTGAATATCCAGTTGATATTGCTGTAATTGAAGCGGGGATGGGCGGGCAGTGGGATGCCACAAATGTTTTAGCCTCTCAAGTATCTGTTATGACTCCAATTGGCTTTGATCATATGGAGTATTTGGGAGATACCTTAGAAAAAATCGCCTTAACTAAAGCAGGTATTTTTAAACCAGAATCTAATGTGGTGATGGCTGCGCAAACTGCTGAGGTTGCAAAAGTATTAATGGCTCAGGTGGCTAAGGTTTCAGCGATTCCATTTAGAGAGGGAATTGAATTTTCTGTTAAAAAACGCTCCCTTGCAGTTGGTGGCCAGTTGATTTCCTTACAAGGTTTGCACGCAGATATCGAAGATATCTTTTTACCTCTTTATGGTGATCATCAGGCAAATAATGCCGCCCTTGCCTTAGCTGCTGTCGAGGCTTTCACCAGTGTTGCACTTGATCAAGAATTAGTCAGGGATGCCTTTAGTAAAGTTTCATCTCCTGGCAGATGTGAGATTGTTTATAAAGATCCAACAGTAATTATCGATGCTGCTCACAATCCACATGGCGCTGCCGCTCTTGCCAAGACAATAAATAGTGAGTTTGATTTTGAAATAGTTGTTGGTGTGGTTGCTGTATTGGCAGATAAAGATGTTGATGGGATTTTAGAAAATCTTTCCACCTGCCTTGATTACATAATTATTTGCCAAAACTCATCTAATCGAGCAATGGCTGCTGATCAATTAGCAAAGGTTGCAGGAAATTACTTCAAACCAGAGCAGATTGAGGTGATCTCAGATTTAAAGGGAGCGATCACTTATGCAGTAGAGAAGGTAAGTATGGCCAACCAGGTAAATGAGGGAGTTGGCGCAGTATTGGTCACTGGCTCAGTTGTAACTGCTGGAAGTGGTAGAAGTATTCTTAACTCAATTGGAAAGGTGAAATCATGAGAGTAATGGCTGCCGCAGTTCTTGCTATGGAGTCGATCTTGATGGGCTTTGCACTTTTAATTGCCAAGGATTCAGCTTCTAGCCTTCAACTATGGCTAGGTGGGCTGCTTTCAATAATACTTTTGTTAACCGCAGGTGCATTAAAGCGCAAGGGTGGGTATTTGCTGGGAAGTATTTTGCAACTTTTCTTAATTAGTTATGGCTTAGTTGTTTGGCACATGTATTACATGGGTGGCTTATTTTTCCTTTTATGGGTGGCAGCAATTTCACTTGGCCGGCGGGGTGAGGCAATAAAGGCGAGATTAATCGCGCAGTCGGATAAAGATGGGTCAAAACAGCCATAATTTTCAGCCTTAAGCCAAAGGTGCGTAGAATAAGAAAGTGAGTTCAGAGCAAACATTAATTTTGATTAAACCAGATGGCGTAAAGCGTGGTTTGGTTGGCGAAGTTATTGCTCGCATTGAACGCAAAGGATATGTAGTTACCAACTTAAAAATGTTAACTGCAGATCGATCACTTCTTGCAAAGCATTATGCCGAGCATGAAGGTAAACCTTTTTATGAACCGCTACTTGAATTTATGCAATCAGGTCCGATCGTGGCAATGATTGCGCAAGGTGAGCGAGTAATTGAGGGATTTAGAAAGATGGCAGGGGCAACAGATCCAACAGTTGCTGAAGCTGGCACCATTCGAGGGGATTTAGCACGGGATATGGGAACAAAGGTTGTGCAAAATATTGTGCACGGCTCAGATTCAGTTGAATCAGCCCAACGTGAAATTAAGATTTTTTTCGGTAATTAAGAAGTAACTAACAAGAGGTAAGAAGGAGAAGCGCAAATGGCTAAAGGAACTAATCGGATGTCTTGGATTGGTCGCGATATGGCGGTAGATCTTGGTACAGCTAACACTTTGGTTTATGTGCGCGGTCGCGGCATTGTGCTAAATGAGCCCTCTGTAGTTGCAGTCAATCAAGATACTGGCGCGATTTTGGCAGTTGGTTTAGAGGCTAAGCGAATGATTGGTCGAACACCAGGAAACATTGTGGCAATTCGTCCGCTTAAAGATGGAGTGATTGCAGATTTTGATACAACTGAGCGAATGCTTAAGTACTTTATTCAAAAAGTTCACAAACGTCGTTACTTAGCAAAGCCAAGAATTGTGGTTTGTGTTCCATCTGGAATTACTGGAGTTGAGCAAAGAGCGGTTAAGGATGCTGGTTATGCAGCTGGCGCTCGTAAGGTTTACATAATCGAGGAGCCAATGGCAGCAGCAATTGGAGCTGATCTACCAATTCATGAGCCAACTGGAAATATGGTCGTTGATATTGGTGGTGGAACAACAGAGGTTGCAGTTATTTCACTTGGTGGAATTGTGGCTGCGCTTTCAATTCGTGTTGGTGGCGATGAGTTAGATCAATCAATTATTAACTGGGTAAAGCGTGAGTACTCACTACTTCTAGGTGAGCGCACTGCCGAAGAGATCAAAATGGCAATTGGATCAGCATTTCCACTGCCAGGTGAGCCAGATGCAGAAATTCGCGGACGTGATTTAGCGACCGGATTACCAAAGACTATTTTGGTTACATCAGCAGATATCCGAAAGGCGCTGGAGGAGCCAGTGGCTGCAATTGTTAATGCCGTGAAGAACACATTAGATAAGACGCCACCTGAGCTAGCTAGCGATTTAATGGATCGTGGCATTGTGTTAACTGGTGGCGGTGCATTACTTCGTGGTCTTGATGAGCGTTTGCGTCATGAAACTGGAATGCCAATTCATATTTCTGAGCGTCCATTGCAAGCAGTGGCTGAAGGTTCTGGAAAATGTATTGAAGAGTTTGAAGCCTTGGAGAAGGTTTTAATCTCTGAACCACGTCGTTAATTAATTTGTAAGGGAGTTTATTTGTGGCTAGAGGCGGCGGTAATCGTTCGCGGCTGCTACTAATTCTCTTACTCGTTTCATCCCTTTTTCTGATCACATTAGATCTGCGTGGTGTAAACCTTGCTGGCTCAATTAGGTCTGGTGTTGCCACGGTATTTTCACCAGTTGAAAATCTCTTCTCAAAGTTATTTTCACCAATTGGAAACTTTGCCTCAGATTTTCGTAATTTTGGACAATCCAAATCCAAAATTAAGCAGTTAGAAAAAGAGGTTGATTTACTGAAATCTAAAGAGGTCCTAGATGAGGATCTAGTTGGACAATTAACCCAATTAAAAAATGTTTTAGATTTGGCAGGACGTGGTGGATACAAGGTAGTAGCTGCCAAGGTAATTAACCGAGGATCTTCAGCAACTTTCAAACAGACTGTCACAATTGATGTTGGTAGCAGTGATGGTATTTCAAAAAATATGACAGTAATTTCTGATGGTGGATTAGTAGGTGTCGTAAAGAGTGTTAATGCAAATAGTTCAATTGTCTTATTAATGAGTGATCCAACATTTAAGATCGGTGTTCGAATTGCCGGTACACAAGGAATTGGCGTGGTCTCTGGCCAAGGTGGAAATAAGTATTTGCTTCAATTATTAGATGCAACTGGTGAGATAAAGGTTGGCGATGTTTTAATTGCTAGAGGAAGTGAAGGTGGCCGGCCATTTGTACCGGGCGTACCAGTTGGAACGGTAACTTCAGTGCAAAGTAATGCTTCATCCATTACTCAAAATGCTGATGTGGAAGGCTTAAGCAATTTAGATCGAATTGGCGTCGTTGCGGTTGTAGTTTCTTCTCCTAAGCAAGACCCACGAGATTCTTTGATCCCAAAACCTGCGCCAACGGTTACAGTTTTTGTCACCCCCACACCAAGCCCATCAGCAAGTAAGTAATCAGAATGAGCAGGATTAGAGTTCTAAATACCAGTATCTTTTTATTTGCAATTTTCTTACTTCAAGAAACTATAGTTTCTCGCATCAATTTTCCGATTAATGGTTTCTCCTTGTATCTGGCTGCGTTAATGGTTTTGCTATCGCTAGAGGATAGAAATGGCGCCTTGGTCTTTGGTTTTATTGGCGGATTAATAATGGATTTATCAGCTGCGGCAGATACACCCTTTGGACAATGGGCATTGGTCTTGACTGCGATTGGATATCTATTCTCAGTTAATAAGGAAAGTATTGGTGATTTTACTGAATCACCAATTATATTTTTAATCTTTATTAGCTTGGCTTCGGCGCTTTCTTTGTTCTTATTCCTAGTAATTGGTGCGATGCTCGGACAGGAAAATGGCACCTTTACACATGTCATTTCAATTATTTTTGCAAACACACTTTGGAGCTTTCTAATAACGCCACTCTTCCTACCCTTAATAATTAAGAGTAGAACGGCATTGCTTAGTAATCGAGAGCGTGCATGAGTCTTAGATCTAAAGTTAACTTGATCATATTTCAAACATTAGTTTTCTCGTTAATGTTTGCGTTATTTGGCAGACTTTTCTATTTACAAGTTTTAGAAAGTGATAAGTATCAGGATGCAGCAATAAGTATTCAAAGCCGAGATGTTGTCACTCCAGCTGTTCGTGGCGCAATTACTGATATCAATGGCACGCCTATGGTGGTAGATCTGCCAGGACTTGTGGTTTCTATCAACCGAATTGAGATTGATAAACAAGCAGATAAAGGCGTTAAAGTATTAGCTCAAGTTGCAAATCTTTTTAATCTGGAATACTCAGATATTTATCAACGAACTAGGTTGTGTGGTGAGTTACCAAGAGATAACCGCGCCGGATGTTGGAATGGAACTAGATATCAACCAATTCCATTAGTTGGTGGAGCATCTCAAGATTTAGCACTAAAGATTATGGAGAATGCTGATCTTTATCCAGGAGTTGAGGTTCAATCAGTTCCAATTAGAAGCTATCCATCACTTGAGGGTGAAAATGTTGCCCATGTCTTAGGTTATGTGGGATCGGTAACGGATGAAGACCTGAAGAACCCGGAAATTAATTACTACCGTAATGAAGTTGTCGGTAAAACTGGACTTGAAACTAAATACAACCAGTACTTACGTGGTACACCAGGTGTTCGCACTTTTTTAGTTAACCGCAAAGAGGTTGTTACTAAGCAGAACAAGAATATTTCAGCGATCGCTGGAAATAACTTGATAACAAATATTGATGCCAGACTTCAAGCAGGCGTAGAACGATCACTTGAGGCTGCGGTTAAACGAGCACGTGCATCTGGCTACCGTGGCGATTCAGGAGCTGCAATTGTTCTAGAGATTAAAACTGGTCGGGTATTAGCGATGGCTTCATACCCAACATATGATCCAGCAATTTGGCAAAAAGGTTTAACAGTTAAGCAGGCGGAGGATTTATTTAGCGAAGCAAAGGGCGTGCCAGCATTATCTAGACCATTACAAGGCTTGTTTGCTCCCGCCTCCACATTTAAATCTGTTTCAGCAGTTGCAGCCGCAGCGGCTGGTTACTCACTTGATGCCAGTTACAACTGCCCAGCCTCTGTTGAGATTGGAAATCGAACCTTTAAAAACTTCGACAGTATTGCTGCTGGGCGAATTCCGTTAGATGTTGGTCTTGCTATTTCATGTGACTCACTTTGGTATCAGATTTCCTATGATGAATGGGTAAGAGATGGCGGGCTAAGACCAAAATCTTCAGCAAATGATTACTTCTTTAAAGCCGCAAAAGATTTTGGTGTTGGGCTTTTAACTGGAATTGATTTACCAAGTGAACTAAAGGGCAGATTGCCAGATCGGCAGTGGAAGCAAAATTGGTATGAACAAAATAAGGATTTCTACTGCAATTATAAAGATCGGGCAAAGAAGCAGGATTTAACTGCCTACTTAATTGAGATTGCCCGGGAAAACTGCATTGATGGCAACAAGGTCAGAGCAGGAGATGCGGTTAACTTCTCAATCGGTCAAGGCGATACTTTGGTAACACCACTTCGACTTGCCCAAATTTATGCTGCGATTGCAAATAATGGAACCTATTACAAACCACAGGTAGCACGGGCAATTGTTGATGTGGACGGAAAGTTAGTTAAAGAGTTTAAGCCAGAAGTAGCAGATACGATTAAAGTTGAACAAAGCACCTGGGATTTTCTCCATCGTGGCTTAAGAATGGTTATTACCAGAGGAACAGCTGCTGGAGTATTTTCAGGTTTTCCAGTTGAGGTCAGTGGCAAAACCGGAACTGCGCAGGTATTTGGAAAAAATCCAAATGGCAGTGCAAAAGATGACACCTCATGGTTTGCATCCTATGGACCAACTCAAGATCCAAAGTATGCGGTTGTGATGATGGTTAGCCAAGGTGGATTTGGAGCTTCAACCTCTGGACTTGGCGTTAGAAATATTTATGAGACATTGTTTGGCGTAAGTGGCAACAAGGTAATTCCTGAGAAAGCAATCTTTCCAAATGGTGTGCCAAGTACAATTGCAAAGGTAGACCTTAAAAAGGTAGCAGCGAAGGTGGATTTAACTGGCGTTAAAGTTGGCGGGGTGAAGTTAAAGTGAGTTTAAATGTTAGATATCGACGTCCGGCAACTAGTAGCTTTGGCAATTTTGATAAGTTGCTTACCTTCGCAGTCGTAGGCCTACTTTTAATTGGCACAATGCTGGTTTATGCCGGAACTAGAGAGTGGTTTCGCTCCTACGGATTAGATCCTGAGTATTACTTTAAGCGCCACACCTTAAATATCATCATTGGTGGCTTGCTTGCATATGGAACAACTTTGATTGATTACCGACTATTACGTGCATACACACCAATTGTTTGGATCGCGGCGGTAATTGGCTTAATCATTGTATTAATCCCAGGACTAGGTTCTGAGATTAATGGTGCTCGGGCTTGGATCTCACTTCCTGGTGGCTTTCAACTACAGCCTGCTGAATTAGCAAAGATTGCAATTATTGTTGGAATGGCGATGATCCTGGCAGATCGTGAGCAAAGTGATAAAGATCCAACAGATTTAGATGTTGTAAAGGCCTTGGCAATTGCTGCGGTTCCTGTTTTATTAATTGTTGCACAACCAGATCTTGGCACAGTATTAATTATTTCAGCTGCGGTTGTGGCGATGATTGGCGCATCAGGTGCTCCAGCTAGATGGGTTATTGGTCTCTTACTAGCAGCAATTGTCGGCGTCTTTGCTGCTGTACAAACTGGCGCAGTTAGCTCCTACCAAGTAGCACGTTTGCAATCATTTGTTGATCCATCCGCAGATCCGCAAGCAACTGGATATCAATTGCGTCAATCAAGAATCACAATTGGCTCTGGTGGTTTATTGGGTAAAGGATTGTTTGAAGGTCCGCAAACAAATGGTCGATTTGTACCAGAGCAGCAGACTGACTTTATTTTCACAGTTGCGGGAGAGGAGTTGGGTTTTGTTGGCTGTTCAATAATCTTATTCCTCTACACACTCTTCTTTATTAGGGCATTTGCAATCTGCCGGCGCAGTAGTGATTTATTTGGCAGATTAGTTTGTATTGGAGTTATCGCTTGGTTTGCATTTCAAACCTTTGAAAATATTGGCATGACTATGGGATTAATGCCAATGACTGGTGTGCCATTACCATTTTTGTCATATGGTGGATCTTCAATGTTTGCTAATTTAATTGGTGTTGGTCTACTTCAGAATGTCCACGCAAGAAGCCGATAACACGCTTAATTTGCCCTGAGTTGGCAGTTCCATCGCCTTTCTGCGATACTTACACCACGCAATCAGCGCGAGGATAAAGATCCAACGCCGCGATAGCGTCGATATTTTTAGCAAGTTAATTAACCAGATTAATTAAAAAAAGTATTGAAAGAGATACTGCAAAACTGCAGTAATTAATTTTTGAAAAGGATTTGATTTATATGGCCGATGAGCCTAAAGCACCACGTAAACGCGCTGCCAAAAAGGCAGTAGATGGCGAAAGTAAGAAAGTAAGCAAAAAAGCAGCCGCTATTCCAGTTCCGTTATTTCAAGCTGCACCAACAACTAAAACAGCCAAGGTGGCAAAAGCTGCCAAGGTTGAAAAGGCTGAGCCAGTTACTGCATCGACAGGTGATGAGAGTGAGAAGGAAGAGTTTCGCCGCCGCCGCCGAAGAGGTGGCAGAGGTCGAAGACGAAATGGCAAAGAGGGTTCTGATACTGATGAGAGCTCTGCAACTGAAGAGTTAGAGGAGACAACCGATTCTGATGGTGTAACCCATAAACGCAGGCGCCGCCGCAGGGCGCGTGGTGAGGGTGTAACACCAGGGGAAACCATTGAAGAAGATGGCGTACTAACTGTTGTAAAGGTAAGACCAGTTCGTGTTCGTGAAGCACGTCCTGAAACTCGAAAATTTGAAAGACGAGATCGCAATCGCTTTGAGCGACCAGATCGCAGAGAGCGACGTGATTTCACCCGCAAACGTGGCACGGTAATTACTGAGTCAGAGTTCTTAGCTCGCCGTGAAGCAGTTGAACGCTCCATGTTGGTTCGCCAAATTGCAGATCGAACACAGATTGCCATCATTGAAGATGATGTAATGGTTGAACATTATGTAAACCGAAATAGCAATATTTCCTATGTTGGTAACGTCTATCTAGGTAAGGTACAAAACGTACTGCCTTCGATGGAGGCGGCCTTCGTTGATATTGGTAAGGGACGAAATGCTGTTCTCTACGCCGGTGAAGTTAATTGGGATGCACATGGTTTATCAGATACTGCGCCACGAAAGATTGAACATGTATTAAAGAGTGGACAATCGGTTTTAGTGCAGGTTACAAAGGATCCAATTGGTCAAAAGGGCGCAAGATTAACCTCACAGATTTCACTCCCTGGTCGCTACTTGGTTTATGTTCCAGGTGGTGGCATGAGTGGAATCTCAAAAAGATTGCCAGATAATGAACGCAATCGCTTGAAGGGAATATTAAAGAATTTAATTCCTGAGCAAGCAGGCGTAATTATTCGTACTGCAGCAGAAGGTGCGCCAGAGACTGAGTTAGAAAGAGATGTAACTCGTCTTAAAGCACAATGGGATGATATTGAAAAGAAAGCAAATGATTCCAGCACATCAGCGCCATCACTTTTATATGGTGAGCCAGATCTAACTGTTCGCGTTATCCGCGATATCTTCAATGAAGATTTTAATAAGATGTTGGTGCAAGGTGATCAAGCTTGGGATGATATTCAAAACTATATTGGTCATATCGCCCCAGAACTTGCTAGCAAAATTGAAAAGTGGGTAGGACCACGTGATCTATTTGCCGAAAACCGAGTAGAGGAGCAGTTAGCCAAAGCATTTGATCGCAAGGTTTACCTGCCATCAGGTGGTTCATTAGTTATTGATCGCACCGAAGCGATGATTGTTATCGATGTTAACACCGGTAAATTTATTGGAAAAGGTGGCAACCTTGAAGAGACCGTTACTAAGAACAACCTAGAGGCGGCTGAAGAGATTGCCCGTCAATTACGCCTTCGCGATATGGGCGGAATTATTGTGATCGACTTTATCGATATGACATTGGAATCAAACCGAGAGTTAGTACTTCGCAGATTAGTTGAGTGTTTAGGTCGAGATCGCACCAAGCACCAAGTTGCTGAAGTGACCTCACTTGGTTTAGTACAGATGACTAGAAAACGAGTTGGCCAAGGATTGATTGAGGCTTTCTCAACAACTTGTGAGAGTTGTGGTGGTCGTGGAATTCATATTCATAGTGAGCCAGTTAAAAAGGTAGCTCTTGAAAAAGATATGGAGCAGCGCTACTCAAAAACTAGCAAAGCTAATGCTGATGAGGATTTATCAGATGATGAAGATAAATCAACGGATGAAGATTCAGATAATGAGCCAATTGATAATTCAAATGAAGTTGAGCAAGTAGTGGAAACACCTGCACCACCTGCTGGCCGTCGAAAAGGTCGTCGGGCTGTGAGCACTGGGGTAATTTCAACTAACTAATCAAGTGAATTTGACCAGGGGTGGATCAATCTCTACCCTTATCCACCTAGCCAGATTGGTAGTAATCGATCTAGGTTAATAACGAGCAAGGAGTTGCCGGTGTACGCGATTGTTAAAGCAGGCGGACGACAAGAGAAGGTTTCAGTTGGTGAAACTCTTGTAGTTGATCGCATTGATGCTGCCGTTGGCGCTTCCGTAACTTTTCCAGCAGTACTGCTAGTTGATGGCGCAGATGTTATGGCTGATCCAAAAGCATTAGCCTCAGTCAAAGTAACTGGTGAGGTTTTAGCTGAGCAAAAGGGTCCAAAGATTGCGATCCTTCGCTACAAGAGCAAAACTGGATATCGTCGTCGTCAAGGATTTCGTTCAAAATTAACTCGTGTAAAAATAACTGGAATTAACAAGTAACTACTACTTAAGGCAGGTGAAAGCAGATGGCAAGTAAAAAGGGTGTCTCCTCCACACGTAATGGTCGCGACTCAAATCCTCAGTACCTTGGCATTAAAAGATTTGCTGGCCAGGTAGTTAAGGGCGGAGAGATCTTGGTTCGTCAACGCGGAACCTACTTCCACCCAGGTAAGAATGTTGGCATCGGAAAAGATGACACATTATTTGCGCTGCAAGGTGGATCAGTTGAGTTCGGTCGCGCTCGCGGTCGTCGCGTAGTAAATATCGTTCCAGCTTCATAATTTCAGCGGATTTAAATTTATGGGTCCGCTAACTGCGGGCCCATTTTTATTTGATTCAAAAGAGATGCGAAAGGAGATCCGATGACAACCTTTGTTGATCGGGTTACCTTGCATGCCGATGCCGGAAAAGGTGGCGATGGCTGCGTCTCTGTTCACCGTGAGAAATTCAAACCATTAGGTGGTCCAGATGGTGGCAATGGAGGTCGTGGTGGCGACATTGTTTTAGTTGTAGATCCAGATGTGACAACCTTGTTGGATTTTCACCATTCACCACATCGTAAATCAACTGATGGCAAAAAAGGCGCTGGAGATTTTTGTAATGGCGCTGAAGGAAAAGATCTAATTTTGTCAGTTCCAAATGGAACTGTTGTTAAAGATGTTAGTGGCAACACCATTGCAGATCTTGTTGGATTTGGCACCAGATTTATGGCAGCCCAAGGCGGTAAAGGTGGCTTAGGAAATGCAGGTCTTGCTAACTCGAAGCGACGTGCACCAGGTTTCGCACTCCTTGGTGAACCAGGTGAGAGTCGAACATTATTTTTAGAGCTCAAAAGCGTTGCCGATATTGGTTTAGTTGGTTATCCAAGTGCGGGAAAATCTTCTTTAATTGCAGCAATGTCAGCTGCTCGGCCAAAGATTGCCGATTATCCATTTACCACTTTGGTTCCAAACTTAGGTGTTGTACAAGCGGGGGAGACAAGATTTACCGCAGCAGACGTGCCGGGGTTAATACCTGGCGCAAGTCAAGGCAAAGGTTTAGGTCATGAGTTTTTAAGACATGTGGAGCGATGTGCAGCATTAGTACATGTATTAGATTGCGCAACACTTGAGACTGATCGAGATCCAGTTAAAGACTTTGATGTTATTGAAGAAGAGTTAAAAGAGTATGGTGGCTTGGCAGATCGACCAAGAATTATCGCGCTAAATAAGATTGATATTCCAGATGGTAAAGCGATGGCAGATATGGTTCAGAAAACTTTAGAATCTCGCGGCTTTCCAGTATTTCAAGTATCAGCGGCCTCACGTGAAGGCATGCAGGAATTAATTTATGCAATGGCGCAGATAATTCAAAAAGTGCGCAAGGCTCAAAAAGAGGAGCAGGTTGCCAGAATTGTGCTTCGTCCAATTGCAGTTGATGATGCAGGCTTTGAAGTAATTGCAAATGCAGATGGCACATTTAACATCACAGGGGATAAGCCAGAGCGATGGGTTAAACAAACTGATTTTGCAAATGCTGAAGCAATTGGCTATTTAGCAGATCGACTTGCTTCATATGGAATTGAAAAAGAGTTATTTAAAAAGGGCGCAAAGGCAGGGGATGAGGTAAGAATTGGTTTGGGTGATGAGGCTGTGATTTTTGATTGGGAGCCAAGTATTGAAGCTGGTGCTGAATTACTAGCTGGTGGTCCAAGAGGAGAGGATCTTCGTCTTTCAACACCTTGGCGAATGGATTTATTAGAGGATGATATTGATCAACTAAGTGATGATGAGATTGAAATGCAGTGGGAGTACAACGTGGCAAATCCTAGAAATCCACGAATTGATGAGGATGTTAAGTAAGTAGCTTTAGTTCTTTAGATTTGAGATTTCAAGCAATGCTTTTGCTGTATCTGACTCATGATCTGAATCAGTTGGATTATCACTTAACTTAACAATTACAGTTCGAGTAGCAGGATTTATAAATATAAATTGTCCATGTAAGCCAAGGGCCAAACTAGTGTTTGGATATGGATGCCAAACTTGCGCTCCATAACCCCAATTTCGATCTAAGGTGGTAACTGGCGTGGTTAGGCGTTTTAGCCAATTGTTATCAATGACTTTGGTTGGACCGGCATACCCGCCATTTAAAAACAACATTCCAACTCGACCATAATCAATGGCAGAGGCGTTAAAACAGCAGAATGTTTTCTCAGTTCCACCAATTCGATCCACATTCCAGGTTGCAGGATACTTAGCCCCAACAGCTTGCCAAACATTCTTACTAAAGTAATCAGAAACTCTTTTACCAGTTACCTTTTTAATAATCATGCCCAGCATTTGCGTATCAACACTCATGTATTCAGATTTTGAACCTGGCTCAAATGCCATCTTTCGATTGTTCTTCAGAAACCAATCAAGATCGGTTGTGGCATACATCTGCGCGATTGCAACACCCCAGCCAGATGGACCTGAAGGGTAGTTATCGCTAACACCAACTCCTGCTTGCATATCAAGTAATTGTTGAATAGTAACTAGATCAAAACTTGTGCCCGCTTTTAGATTTGGGAAGTAATCAACAAACTTGTCACTTTCCTTAATTTTGCCCTGATTAATTAGCTGACCAATCATGATCGAGGTCATGGTTTTAGCAACCGAATAAGATGGCAGTTGTGTACTTTGGGTTACACCATCTTTATACCACTCATATGTCATCACGCCATTTCTAATTACAAGAAATGCATTGGTATCAGTCTGCTTTAAAAATTCATTAAATGCTAAAGAGGTTCCCTTATACATAATCTCTGCCGGCATTTTTTCTGATGCCACCGGTAGCGCGATAGGTTTATCGGAAGGATCAATCACATGCCACGGCATTAGAGTTGGCGTCTTTGAAGCCGGGGCAAGTCCTAATTTAATTGTGGCAATTGGTTCTGGATAATGAACAACTTTGGTAAAGATAAAAAGTGCGCCATATAGCACCGCGAGTGAGATGAGGGTGTTTCTAATAATTCTAAACAAACGCATCATGGCGATAGCCTATTTCAATACTGCTTACCGCTCTGGCAGCCACAGCGGGAAAATATTGCAGTTATCAAATGCATATTTAGGCGAATTCGCCAGTGAATTAACACCAGTTATACTCACCGATTATGGCTGCAATCTCCCGCGATGAAGTGGCAAATCTTGCCCGACTAGCACGCATCTCAATGAGTGATGCCGAGTTAGATCATTTAGCAGGGGAGATGGATGTAATTCTTGGAGCGGTCGCAAGGGTGCAAGAGGTTGCAGGCGCTGATGTGCCGCCAACATCTCATCCATTAGCGGTTAACAATGTAACTCGCGAAGATGTTGTAACACCAAGCCTGACACCAGAGCAAGCATTATCTGGCGCTCCTGCATCTAGCGAGCAAAGATTTAAAGTTCCTCAAATTTTAGGTGAAGAGTAAATGAGCATTAGAGATAATGCCTGGCAGATGGCAGCTGCTTTAAGTAAGAATGAGATATCAGCAGTTGAGTTAGCCAACCAACATTTTGAGCAAATCCAAGCAGTAGATAAAAATGTCCACGCCTTTTTATATTTAGATAAAGAGGGTGCGCTTTCTCAAGCCAAAGAGGTTGATAAAAAGCGGGCAGCGGGTGAGAAATTATCTCCACTTGCCGGAGTACCTCTTGCTTT
>Ga0208147_1000210_pt1 | contig 21288 bp, 29 predicted proteins | sample DEB3_08_DNA_FD_184520 | JGI IMG/M metagenome (GOLD analysis project Ga0208147, IMG submission 184520) | Aqueous microbial communities from the Delaware River and Bay under freshwater to marine salinity gradient to study organic matter... | ecosystem: Environmental > Aquatic > Marine > Coastal ... | reverse complement strand
GCCTGCCTTTGGATGGCGGTCGCCACCCTGGCCCGGTCAACGTCGCTGAAGTCACCGTTGTTGGCCACTGACGCGGCCACCTTCTCTTGCAGATCGCGCGGGTCGGTTGCTTCGTCGATCTGGGCCATGACCAGGTCCATCGCCAGGTCTCGCTCACCTCGCACCACGGCCACTCGCTTGTCCTTGGTGTCCTTGAGCAAAGACGCCAGGGTGACCGCGCCCTTGCCTATCGTGCGCTGCTGGCTGAAGCTGTCCCACTTCTCTTCGCATACGCCCTCGGCGTACTTGGCCGAGCCTTCGGACCACGCGTCCCAGGCGGCCAGCCAATCGGGGTCGCCCTCGCCCTGGTGGTGCAGGGCAGCGCCTATCTTCAGCCACTCTGCATACCCGCAGTCGGGGTCCAGGTGGGGCATCACTTCGCTCATCACGCGATCCAAGTCCCAGCCTTCGAGCGTGGGCTTGTAGTGAGCCAGGTCGGCGGCACCCCCGGTGTCGCTGGCCTGCACAACTTCACCCCACACCCGATCAACCAGCCAGCCCAGGTCCTGCACATCGTCAGGCAAGCGTGAGTGCGTGTTGATGCCATGGCCGGTCACGGTGAAGTAGCGACCGTCCTTGTACAGCTCAATGCCGACTTCCTTTTTGGTGCGGCCCTGATCCAGGTTGGTGCGCGTGAATATCTTGATCCCGGTGCCCGACGGGCTGACCTCGGCGTAGCCCTGCACGCGCGCCAGAACCTCCTGAGCAAAGTCTGACAAGACCCAGGTCTGCGGATCGCGGCAGTCGTCCAAGTCGATGCCGTGCAGGTCACCGCCCAGTACCAGGCCGATGCCGTCGAAGCCTTCGCCCATGATCAGTGTGTCCACCACGTCGCCGTAGCTGGCCCAGGTCGCACTGTTTGTCGAGCTGGCCGCCTTGCCGTCAACTGTCATGGGCATCTTCGCCCAGACCTTGTCACCGTTCGGCTTCGTGCGCTGCACCAACTTCCACATCACCCACGCGTTTATCTCTTTCAGCTCGGACGGGATACCCTCCAGCTTCACTGGCAGTGCTGTTGGCTTCATGGCCTACTCCCGGTGAGCGACGGTGGCCGATGCCTGCAAGAGAGCCTTGCGCAAGCCGTTGTAGCTGTCGGAAAGTATGAGCGCCGCGATGGCGGGTGTCTTCGGGTGCTAGGTTTGTCTGGGCAACTGCTTCGATGCAGTCCTCCAGCAGATCGGTGAAATACTCAACTCTTGATTGCATGGATTACTCCAATAAAACACTGCGAACCGCGCAGCTCGGGTACGAAAAGGTTGTTGGTGGCTGGCTTCGAACCCAGCGCATACCCCTGCCGGGGCTGTTCTCCCCACCGATGCCTCGGCTCACCTTACGGTGAATTGTCTGAACTACACCAACACGGATGGGGGCTGTCCGGAGATAAGACGCCGACCATATAGGGTGCGTTTCAACCCCCATGCGTGTAGGTTGTTGGTGGCAGGGAGTTCGCTACCAACTCAATCCGCGTGACGCCCGTTGTGAAGAGACGCCGAGGTGTGTCCGGGGTTCAGTCCGGGTCTCCCCATCCACGCGCGATGCCTTCGCGTTGCTTTGCCACCAACACGGCTGGGGACTGAGCCAAAGGCAGTGATCTCAACTGCGATCCACCCATGTCATTTCTGGCAGCGGATCAATCCCCAGGCGTCTTAGTTCACCGTCGGCGAAGTCGGCAGCAGTGCCAGCATCGCCCTTTCAATTTCATCCTTCATTGTCGCGCTTTCGTCCAGCTCAATCTGCACTTCCAGCTCATCAGAAATAAACCGCAAAATCCGGCCCGCGAACAAGTGCGCCAGCGCCTCGTTCGTCAGCGCGATCCTAGCGATCCTCACGCAGAAGCCTCCACTCAATGTCGGGCCTCATGTCTTCCGCTCGGATGTTCACACCCATCGACTTGGCCAGCATCACCAGGTGCGGCACGCGGTCAGCGGGCACGCGCTTCCAGTTCGACACAGCCTGGCTGGTGATGCCGAAATGTTGGCTGACCAGTACAGGCCCGCCGAGCTTTTTGATGATGTCTTGCACGTCCATGGCGGGGCATGATACCATTGCTTTCACGGCCCGCTACAGCCCGCTAAAAACTAGCTGTTGCACGGTCGATGAAACCTGTGCTAACATCCACACACCCTAACTCAGGAGAACAGAATGGCAGTAACCAGAACCGATCCCAACATCCCGGCAAGCGATCCACGCTTTATCTGGACCACCGGAGCTGACGTCCAGCAGACCTGGCGTCGATATGGCTGGACCCCTCCAAGCGAGACCCGTCCACCAATCTACGAACCCAAGCCAGAGGAGACCCGCCAATGAAATCCCACACCGAAAAACTTATGCGCGACCTACGGCGCAAGCAACGTGAGCGGCCCAAGCGGCAGCTCCCCAAGATTGGCACTTTTGCCAATGTCAAAGAGTACGTTGAAGCGTACTTTCAGCTCAACCAGCCCAGCGAATACAGCATCTCTTGCCGTTACGTTGAAAACTACCACAACCTTTCCACACGACCACTATGATCACCGTCACATTCAACCCCTACACGCCCGAGCAGATGGCCATCTTGACCGCTGCCATGATTGCCTACACCCAGGCCGGACCAGCGCCCACCGAGGCCGAGCCTGTCAATATGCCCGACCCCGCTCCGGTCGAAGAAAAGGCGAAGGCCAAGCGCGCCAGCCCCAAGAAGCCCGTTGCAGTCGAAGAGGCACCCGCCGAAGAGGCACCCGCCGAAGAAGCGCCCACCATCACCCTGGAGCAGCTCCGAGCCAAGATGGCCGCAGTGAGCCAGGCTGGCAAAGGCGCTGAGTGCAAGGCCCTGCTGGCCAAGTTCGGTGCCAACAACCTGACATCCGTCCCGGCGGAAAAGTACAGCGACCTGATGGCCGCAGTGGAGGCCCTGTAATGACCATCGCAACCATCGTCATCACCGACATGCCTGACAACCAGTACACCATCGAAGGGACACTGGACCGCCCCGAAGCGATCAACGAGCCGCCCACCCCGGCCCTGATCATCGGCGCGTACATGAGCGCCCACATCAACGAGATCAGCGACAACGCCATCGCCTGGTACAACCAGATGGGAGCGGGGCAGTGAAGTACCGCAAAAAGCCCGTGGTCATTGAAGCCACGCAATGGTTCAAGGACGGCGACCACTGGGCTGTTGCCAAATTTCAAGGCAATGTCCAGCAGCTAGAGGGGTGCGGCTGGGTCAAGACGCTGGAAGGCGGCCACATTGTCCGCCCCGGCGACTACATCATCACGGGCGTGAAGGGCGAACACTATCCCTGCAAGCCTGACATCTTTGCAATGACCTACGAACCTATGGAGCAAGCATGAAAGCCCTGGTCGTCATCCCCTTCATGCTGGCCGCGTGTTCAAGCACGCCGCCCCAGCAGCACGAACAGAACACCGCTCTGGTAGTCGAGCGCGAGATCAACGTGCTCACACGCAACGAGGTCATCAACGGGGTCAAGGAATGCGAAGGCAGTGGCCTGCGCCCCGTGATGGTCACCGCGCGCCGCCGGATCAACGGCTATCTTTCAACCGCACCGGTCGATGTGACCTGCGCACCGAGGTATGACAAATGACAGCACACGCAAAACTGAGCGCCAGCGGAAGTGCCAAGTGGTTGGTCTGCACACCCAGTGCAAACCTGGAAGCCACACTGCCTGACGAGGACAGCGAGTTTGCCAAAGAAGGCACATTCGCCCATGCCGTGTTTGAGCAGGCCCTGCTGATGATGCTGAGCCGCCCGACCGAGCCGCTGCCCAAAGACCTGCTGCACTTCGACACTGCTGAGCTGCGCGAGTACGTGGCCGAAGCGGTGAACGTCGCATGGGACCGGATCAATGACGCGTACTCACGTTGCAAGGACCCGGTCATCCTGGTTGAGCAGCGCCTGGACTTCAGCATGTGGGTACCCGAAGGCTTCGGCACCGGCGACCTGGTGATCATCACCGACGGTCTGGTCGAAGTGATGGACCTGAAGTACGGCAAGGGCATTTATGTTGACCCCATGGAGAACAGCCAGCTCCGGCTGTACGGCCTGGGTGCCTACTACGAGCTGTGCCACCTGTACGACATCCAGCGCGTCCGCATGACGGTCCTTCAGCCACGGCTGGCCAACTTCCGCAGCGAAGAGCTATCAATGGACGAGCTTTTGGAATGGGGCAAGCAAGAAGTCATGCCCCGCGCCAAGGCAGCGTGGGTAGGCGCGGGCGAGTTTGTGCCAGGTGACCATTGCCGTGACGGTTTCTGCCGGGCTCGCTTCACCTGCCCGGCCAGGGCGCAGGCATCGCTTGAGGTGGCCAAGGCCGAGTTCTCCAGCCCGGTGCCGCCAGCGGTCGAGACCCTGACGATGGATCGCATCGCGGCACTTCTGCCCCAGGCTGACATGGTGATTGACTGGTTCAACGACCTGAAGGCGCATGCGCTGAAGCAGGCGGTCGAGCACGGCACCAAGGTGCCCGGGTTCAAGGTCGTCGAAGGCCGGTCCAACCGGAAGTATTCAGACCACGACGCGGTGGCTGCCAAGCTGAAAGACAGCGGCATCCCCGAAGAGATCATGTACGAGCGCAGCCTACTTGGCATCACTGCCATGGAGAGCGCAATCGGCAAAAAGAAGTTCACCGAATTGCTTGGCGATCTGATCGTCAAGCCATCCGGTAAACCAACGCTGGTACCCGAAGGGGACAAGAGACCAGCACTCGCCTTGGCCGCATCCGCAGCCGAGGATTTCAAAATCGCAAACTAGGAAAACAGTATGTCAAAAGTAATTACCGGTAAGGTCCGCATGTCCTATGTCAACGTCTTCGAGATGAACGACAAGGGCAAGTACAGCGTCTGCTTGCTCATCCCCAAGGGCGACAAAGACACCCTGGCCAAAGTGAAGGCCGCGATTGAGTCGGTGAAGGCCGAGCCCAAAGCAGCTACCACCTGGGGCAGCAAATGGTTGGCCAGTTTCAAGTCACCCCTGCGTGATGGCGACACCGAGCGCGACCTGGAGAAAAACCCCGAGTACAAGGGCCACTACTTCATCAACTGCAATAGCGGCCAAAAGCCTGACGTGGTTGACGCCGCGCTCAACCCGATCTTGGATAAATCCGAGATGTACAGCGGCTGCTTTGGCCGCGCGTCGGTCAACTTCTACCCGTTCAGCAAGGACGGCAACAAGGGCATCGCAGCGGGCCTGAACAACGTGCAGAAGCTGGCAGACGGTGAACGTCTGGGCGGCGGATCGCGCGCAGCCGACGACTTCACTGCGGTGGAAGAAGACTTCTTGTCTTAAACCCAACGAGGCCCCTGTAGGGGCTTCGCTTCAACAAGGAAAACAGAATGCAAGAGATACAGTTAAAACAGGTGCAGCGCGCACTTACTTTTTTCGACGCCCTGGGGATCAAGTACAAATTGATCACGCCCGAAGGGGAAGAGTTTGGTGTGCTGGAAGTGAAGCTCCCGCAGACACGCCGCCCCCGTCGCCCCTTGGCGTACCCGATGGGCGAAGTCCGCAAGTTTTACCGACCGTTCATTGATTTGAACGCGACCATTGGGTCAGTACAACTTGTGCCAGCCGGGGATTACAACCCGGAAAAAGTGCGCAGCGGCGTCAGCTCTTTGCTGAAAGAGCAGTGGGGCAAAGGCAACTATGTAACCCACGTAGTCGGCAACAGCATCGAAGTGATGCGGACAGCTTAACCAAAAAGGAAACCAAAATGAAATACATGATGGCAGCCGTGATTGCTGCATGCGCTTTGGCTGCATGCGGCAAAAACGAAGTGAGCTTTGCTTCGCTCGAAGAAGCAAAAGGCACGGCGCGTGAGAACGCAATGTGGAACGCGCAACGCTACCGGCAAGAGAACATCCTTTACAAGGGATGGGACATTGTCGGGCGCGGCGATTCGACCCAGGACAATGCCTGCCCCCAGGGCGATGGCTGGGCGACCATGGAGTTTGTCAACCCCGAGAAGACACAGCTCATCAAGGTCAAGTGCTCCACCGTATCCGGCAACACCGGGTGCTTGGAAGACAGCGAGTTCAAGAGCAAGCCGTTTGCATCCGATGATGGGCATTGCCAGCCCACTAACAAGGTGCCCTACCCGCTGCCGAAGGTGGCGAAATGATGATGCTTGACATCCTACTTGCCATCGGCTGCTTTACTGGCGGAGTGGTCTGTTTTTGGGTGGGATTTCAAGCTGGCCGTTTAACCAAAAAGAAAGACTGACATGTTTCTACCTATCCATCTCACTGAAGAGTCCATCAACCTGGTGATCGCTGCACTGCGCAAGCTGCCACATGATCAGGTCCATGACCTGGTTATGGACATCGCCACGCAGCGCGACAACGCGATCTCCCCTGCGCCTCCCGCGCCGGTGGAGAAGAAGCCACGCAAGCCACGCACCCCCAAGGTGAAGGCACCCGAGTAAGTTTTAGGGGGAAAGCGGATGCTGTGGACGAAAGAACGAAAGTTTGCTACCACAGACGCAGCGAGTACCCCGCCTTTCTATGACCAACGAACAACTATGGGTTTTGGTGATGCACTACGAACGCATCATCGCCCTTTTACTGGAGCAGCTAGATGACGACGATACGAGAAAAGATTTCGGCATATATCGAGGACCCCATCTTTCTTGACCCTGCTGATTACGATGAGGCGATCATCGGCGTCGCATACCGCTTTGGCATGCTGCCGGTGGTAGCTTATGACCGCACCAGGGTGATTGACCTTTTGGCCAGGGACATGTCACGCGAAGACGCGGAAGAGTTTTTTGAGTTCAACACCCTCAATGCTTGGGTAGGCAGGTTTACGCCCGTGTTCATCGACACAAGGTACGCCGAATGACCACATTACGAATCGACTTGGAAACGTACAGCGACGTCGACCTGAAGAAGTGCGGCGTGCATAAGTACGTCGAGTCGGACGCATTCGAGATCATGCTTTTCGGATACAAGTACGGCACCGGCCAAGTCAACGTCATCGACCTGGCCCAGGGCGAAGAGCTGCCCGCCCATATCATCCGAGCCCTTTACGATCCCAAGATTCTGAAGACCGCATACAACGCGGCCTTCGAGCTGGCTTGCCTGGGCAAGCACCTGGTCAACATGCTTGACGTCACCCAGTGGCGCTGCACCAGCGTCCACGCCCTGTACCTGGGCATGCCGGGCAACCTGAACGACGTGGGTTGCGTAGTCGGTCTGCCGCCTGACAAGCAGAAGATGTCCACCGGCTGGAGCCTGATCAAATACTTTTGCCTGCCATGCAAACCGACCAAGGCAAACGGTGGCCGCACGCGCAACCTGCCCCACCACGATCCGGCCAAGTGGGCTTTGTTCAAAGACTACTGCGGCAGGGACGTCGAGTCCGAAGATGCCATCGCAGAGAAGCTGGCCAAGTTCCCCGTGCCAGACAAGGAATGGAAGCTCTGGCATCTGGACCACCGCATGATGACCCAGGGCGCAAAGCTGGACCGCGCCCTGGTCCAGGCTGCCATCGAGTGCGACGGCATCGTGCGCGCCCGCACACTGGCCGAGGCTGAGAAGCTCACCGGCCTGGACAACCCCAACAGCCGCGACCAACTGCTGAAGTGGCTGCAAGAGGAAGAGGAAGACGACACCATCGTCGACCTGACCAAGAAGACCGTGCCCGGCCTGCTGGCCAACACCGACAGCGCCATCGTGCGCCGGGTGCTTGAGCTGCGCCAGGAGCTGGCCAAGACAAGCGTGTCCAAGTACCACGCCATGGCCAGGGCGATGTGCGCCGACGATTGCGTGCGCGGGCTGACCCAGTTCTACGGTGCCAACCGCACTGGCCGGTGGGCTGGCCGGATCGTGCAAGTGCAAAACCTGCCACAGAACAAGCTCAAAGACCTGGACCTGGCGCGCGACTTGTTGCGCAGCCGCCAGTACGACCTGCTGGAGATGCTCTACGGCAACGTGCCTGACACGCTGTCACAGCTCATCAGGACGGCTTTTATCGCTCGGCCAGGGGCTACCCTCATGCCGGTCGATTTCAGCGCCATTGAGGCCCGTGTGATCGCCTGGCTGGCCTGGTGCATGTGGCGTCTGGATGTGTTCAAGACCCACGGCAAAATCTACGAGGCATCAGCAGAGCAGATGTTCAAGCTGCCGCCTGGATCGGTGACCAAGAAGTCGCCCTACCGGCAGAAGGGCAAGATCGCCGAGCTGGCCCTGGGCTACCAGGGCGGAGCCGGTGCCCTGAAGACCATGGGCGCGCTGGCCATGGGCCTGACAGAGGACGAGCTGGACCCCATCAAGGACGCCTGGCGCACGGCCAACCCGGAGATCGTGGAGCTTTGGTACGCGGTCGAGCGTGCGGCCAAGCAGGCGGTGAGCCGCCGCAGCAGCGAAGTCCTGGTGGTTGCCAATGGCTGGGCTGTGCTGTGCTTCACCTGGGAGTCGGGCTTCCTCACGATCAAGCTCCCGTCCGGGCGCAAGCTGTTCTATGTCAAGCCACGCATTGAGTCCGAAGACCTGATCCGTGAGCTGGCCAGCGGCGCGCGCTTTACCGTGGCCCGCGCCGGGTCGTTGACATACGAGGGCATGGACCAGAAGACCAAGACCTGGACCAGGCTGCCCACCTACGGAGGCAAGCTGGTGGAGAACATCACCCAGGCCATTGCACGCGACTGCCTGGCCGAGTCCATGCTTGCCCTGGACAAGGCTGGCTACTCGCAACTGTTCACCGTCCACGACGAAGACATCGTCGAGACAACAGACCACGACGCCCTGCCCAAGATCGAAGAGATCATGGGGCGGGACATTAGCTGGGCACCCGGCTTGCCTTTGCGGGCAGACGGATTTTCAACAACCTACTACATGAAGGAAATAGACTGATGAGCGCAGACGAAAAACAAGTGGGCGGCAGCCACTACAAAGACATGACGGTGCAGCCCTGGGCCGTGATGCAAGCCGTGATGACACACGAAGAGTTTGTCGGTTTTCTCAAAGGCAACATCATCAAATACGGGATGCGGGCGGGCCGCAAAGACGGGACCGATGACGCGGGCAAGCTCCAGCATTACATGGAAAAACTCGCCGAAGTGGAGAAGCCGGTATGGGCTTGAAAACGCTAGGCCCGGCTGACCTGGCCAAGCTCTTGCGCAGAAGCGAAGAGACCATCAAGTCAGACGCACGTCGCCGACCAGACGTACTGCCACCACGCTTCCGGGTACCCGGCAGCAGGCGTCTGGTATGGCTGGAGTCCGACGTCATCGCATGGATCGAGAAGATCAATGACAAACGACCAGCTTGAAGCGGCTGCATTAAAGCTGGCGGAGCTGCGCGGTGAGAGCCGCGCTACCGACCAGCAACTACGCCAGGAAATCAGGGAGCTGTACCAGGCATTGCAAGCCCTGGATTCGGTATTCAACAAGGACCTGCCAACATGAAACACGTCATCTACTTTTTCCAGATGCTGGGCTTCGTATCAACCCTAATAGTCGTGTGCTTCTACCTCGGCTATAAAACCGCTCAACCGAAATGCCGCACCGTGGCAGCGGTCTTTACGGAGCAGTGCAGATGAACGACGACGAGCTTGACGACCTGGCAGTCACCGCCATCTCGGTGATTGCCTTTATATTTTTTGTTGCCGGTCTTGGCTCTTTTGTTTGGTGGCTGATCGCATGATCCACGTTATTTTTATTCCGGTCTTGTTTGTCTGCATGAACGACCAGTGCAACTTCATGCAAGGCACGCACTACACCCGTGAGGCTGAGTGCCGTGCGGTGGTAGACGCACAGAAGAAGCGCCTGCAAGAGATGTCCCTCAAGGGCGGGCAGATGATCACCTTGATCGCAGGCACCTGCATCACAGCAAAGGACGGCATGCTATGACCTGGACCATCAAAATTATTTACCAGCCCGACGACAGGTCTAAACCCGAGGTGGGTATCCAACAAATGCTTACGGACAGAAGGGTTGAGCATGCTAATTTTGATATACGAGAAGCACACTTTGCGTTAATGCTAAAAGAACTTGACCGAAAGATTGAACATGAAAACACCTGAAGATGAAGCGTTCGAGGACATTGAGCGCAGACAAGGCGGCTTCCAAGCCAAGCGTGCAGCGGCTGCGGATAAGGTGCATGAGTATGTGCCACTTGTAGAAATTGAATATACCTTGTCGATGGCAGACATCAAAGAAGCATTGGCACAGCCAGCGCAGGAGCAAAACAAAATCACCTTCAGAACCAGTTCAAACTGGGTTATGCGCATCACCGCAGATAGGCGCATTGAAGTGAATGAGGGGGTCGAGGTGACCGAGGCCGCAAAGAAAGTGCTAGAAGCATTGCAGTCAATGTTGAAGCCAGCGCAGGAGCCTTGCGACATGGGCGCGATGTGCCTCGGATGTGAGCCGCGAAACCCTGACGGAAGTTGCCCCGACGCGCGATCAGCACAGGAGCCTGTGGCATGGATGTGGAAAGATATGCGTGGACAAGACGTTATTAGCTTGTTTGAGCCGCGATTGAATTCTATTCCCCTCTACACCGCCCCACCAAAGCGCGAATGGATAGAGCTGACATCTGAAGAAACACCAGGCTTCACCTCGCAAGAACTGGCCTTGGTGAAATATGCGAGCAGGGTTTTGCAGGAGAAGAACAATGGGTGACATGGCTGAAGTCTGGCGTGACTACAAAGCTTACAAGGATGAACGCAAGAAGCGCCTTGGTATGCCGTGCCCAGACTGCACAACTCGACTGCCGAAAGCCCAACCAAAGATTCTTATGCCAAACCAAAAATGCTGGTGCGGTTATGTAGACAAACGCGTAAGAGAAACCAAACTCAAGGAGAAGAACAATGGGTGAAACACAGCCAGCGCAAGAGCCTGCGGCACAAGAAAAAATTCATGCCCTAAAGCCAATGCTTGAGGCGCTACGAATTAAGCAAGTTGTGTCGTTTTCTGAATCGCAAAAATTGCTTGCTGAGGTTGCGAATAAATCTGGAATGCTGCCCCCAGCTTTTGAAATAAGCGGCAATCAATGGTGCGCCTTGGTCAATTTGGCTGTGACACGATTTGGAAACACCACCCCACCAAAGCGCGAATGGGTAGGGCTGACCCCAGAAGAAACACCAGGCTTCACCTCGCAAGAACTGGCCTTGGTGAAGTATGTGAGCAGGGTTTTGCAGGAGAAGAATTCGTGAAACCCTACGGCAGCACAGTGGCCCGGATCATCAGCGCGCTGGAAATCTATGGCCCGATGACACGCAGCGAAATTTGTTTTCACATTGGCATGGACAGAATGAATTGTTCGGCAGTCATCACTCGCATGGCCAAGAGCGGGCCCAAGATACCCCAGCGCATCTACATCTCCGGGTACACATACGACAGCGAGGGTGCCCGTCGCTACCCCAGGGCAATTTACGCCATCGGTGATTTGCCCGATGCGAAGAAGCCCAACAGGCAAGCCAGCAAACGAGACAACCGCAGGCGCAGCGACAAGCGACGCGCTGCGCACAACACAATGAACTTTGTTTTTAACCTGGCCAAGCCAAGACGGGAATACGCATGACAGTTTCACAGCACCCCACGATCCGCGCGCATCTGCTGCGCAACCCGGACGGGCTTACCGTGCCCGACCTGGCGGATCGCACTGGCCTGGATGAGAACAGCATCAGGCGCGCTCTGCCGAAGATGGCCGACTGCTACATCGACCGCTGGACCGGACCCAACAGGGGCCAGTACGCAGCCGTGTGGGTGGCCGTGCCGATCCCAGATGACTGCCCGCCGCCGGGCTAGTCTTTCTCTTCGCCTTCGACAGTCAGTCCCTGGTTAAGGTTGCGCTTCTTTTCGCGCAGTTTTTCTTTTTCTATTTCGGCTGCTTCGTCGCTGATTGCGCCTTTGTTTCGCAACCGGTTGAGCTTCTTCATCTGGATGTCAAGCTCACGTATCAGGCCCTTCGTCTGCGACTTCTGAATCTTCTCTGAAGTATCCAGGTCGATTGGCCGGGCCTTGATACCCACCGTCTGCAAAGCAGCGTAACCGGGAGTTATCGGCACACCATCTTTGCCCATACCCGTGTACTCAGCCAGGCCGACATTCACAGGTTGGCCGGTGACGTTTGCGACCACGTTCATGGCGCGCTCAAAATGGGTATTGCCCACGGCAATGGCAGGCGTCATCTGCTTCCACATCCAGGCCAGGCGCTTCTGCGCAGCCTCTGCGCTGGTGTCCGTTTTTGACACGACGTCCTGGCCACGGAACGTGTCCTTGTTGAACAGCATTGCCGAAGCCACGGTGAGGATCGGGCTATTGGGCGTGATCGGCGCAAGCAGGGGAATGCCACCCGCGTTATTGTGCGCGTCGAACAGATCACCACCGGGGAACATTCGGCTGACATCAAGGAACACGGGCAAATTGGTCAGGTCATCCATGCCCAGGCGGATCGTCTTCTCTGTGCCCAGGGCCAGGCTTGCGCCCTTCATCCATTCAGGCAGAGCTTTGCGCTCTTGCTCTTCCTGGTCCTTGACCTTTTGGCGGAAGTCGGGGTCGGTCATGTAACGTTGGATTACGGTCCACCAGTCCTCATCGTCACCACCGCCAAGGCCAGCAGCAATCGAGTACATGATCGCGTTGGCCGTGTAGATCGCAACCGCTGGGGCTGCATATCGGAACGGATGCTCCAGTGCTGTGTTGGCCAGGGCCGGTACGACCTTGTACGTGTAGGCAAAGAAGGGCAGACCCAAAGGCATGTCGCGCAGGAAGCGCGCGCCCTTGGGCATGTCGTCGTATGAGAACATGTACTTCAGCGAGTAGTCGACAGCATCGTCCGGGTTCAGGCCGCGATTGCGTGCATCGCGGTAAATCATGTAACGGAAGAAGTCGTCTTCGGCTGCGTATGCTTTGCCCATGGGTTTGCGCAGCCATAAAGACAGCGCATTCCAGATCATGTCGACCGATTGCTTGGCCTTGCTCTCAGACATCTGGGCCAGCGCGCGCAGCGGCTCGGGCATGGCGTCCATCAGCTCGGCCCGGTTGAACGTGCCGCCAAACAGACCAGCCTCTTTGGCTTCGTCAACCATGGCGTCGCCCTTGACCAGGTCCTTGATCGCGCCCACGTACTTGTGGCCGTCCCAGTACGACACGCCAGCGAAATGAGCCATCGTCAAGTTCGACAGGATGTTGTTCGCGTGGGCTACTGGGTTGAGGACGGTCTTGCCCTCTTTCCACATCGACAGACCCTTCATGTAAATCTTGGTCAGGTCGCTCTGCATGTTCGTGTCAAACGCAACCAGTTGATCCAGAATTTCAGCAGGCACCCACTTACCTGCCAGCTTGCCGTAACGCTTGGCAAACGTGTCTTCCACGTTCGTGGCTGGCACCTGGACGTAGCCGGGCTTCTCGGTCCTGCTTGCGTAGTTGCTGGCCAGGTTTTCGTACAGGCGGCCCAGTGCGATGTCGCGCTGGCTCTTGTTGTAGCCCATCACGAAACGGAACATCGAGTCACGAATCTCGCCCATGTCGTCACGCTCTTTGCGCGTGTAGTCACGCCAGACTGTGATCTGGTCATCGACCGCCGGGTCGAATGAGTCGTCACGCACTTCCCATCCGGCTGCTTCCCAGTCTGCCAAGTCTGCAACGGGCACGCTCTCAAACATGCCGCGCGCCTTGAGGCTGCTGCCGCCGATACCGCGCATGGTCGTCTTGCGTCCAAGCAATCCCTTGATTGCTTTCATCCAAGCCTTGGCTTCGTCGCCCAGCTTTTGCTCATAGAAGCGTGGCAGGTACTTGCCGTCCCAGCGGCCAGCGGCCCCTGGCGAAAGCATGCCCAGGCGGACCAGCTCTGCCGACTGCTCGGACATGATCGACTGCATGGTGGCCGCGATCTCCAGCACTCGCTGAGGCGGCTTGGCACCGCGCTTCAGCTCGCCTTCGATCACATCGCTGACCATCTGGCGCTCCTGCTCCGGCAGGTCCTTCATATTCTTGGCCACTTCGACAGTCAGGTTCTGAGCCTTGTCGATCTCCATTCGCATCTTGCGCATCGCGCGAGACAGCTCCGGGCTGACAGGCTTGAGGCCGACCAGGTCGAGCACGTTGCTTGCCACGTTTGCCGCAGCACGGTAAGCCTTGGCACCTGCGCCAAAGCGGAAGCGGCCCAGCTCATCGCGGCTGAGCAGCCAGCCCTCGGTCTCTTTGCCTACCGGCTGGCGCTGAGCAAAGCGGACGTCGTTCGTTTCGCCAAACTCACCGGTGTTACCGATGGCCGATTTGATCTGAGCTTTTTTGCCCAAAGAAACGTAATAGTCAGTTGTTCCGTTGTCTTCCACGATGTCTGCGACGTTGCGCACAATGACGCCATCGTGACCTTCTTTTCTTGCGGCTTTCAGCAGGTAAGTCATGCCCACGTTCATGCCGTTGTAAGGCATCGACATTTGCGTTCCGCCCTTGGCGTCAACTTCCAGCGGATTAAGTAATCGCATGTAAACGGGCTCAACAAAACCGCCTTCTTTGGCGGCGTAAGCGTTGGCTGTTTCAGGTTTTGAACTAAAGAAAGTTCCGTCTTTTTCGGGGTCATAAGCCCCCCGGTACACCACCTTCGGCTTGCCATTGGCGTCGGCCACTTTGCTGCCGCCAAACCAGCGTTTGAATTCAGGCGTTTCAGTTTGCTTGGAGCTGAACACAATCGGCGCGCCGGTGACGTCTGTGTCCTGGCCGAACTTGACGTTCTTGGCCAGGACCAGGGGGCCGACCTGGATCACTTCGTCCGCGCTGAGCACGGGGCGCATGGTGTCGCGGTCGTAGAAGTAGCTGTGGCGGAACGGGTCCATGCCGACCTGGGTCCAGGCTGGATCGTTCATGGCGGCCTCAGCGCGGGCCTTGGCGTCCGCCTTGCTGATGGGTGACCACTTACCCAGCATGGTGGCAATCGTGCCCTTGGCGGACCCCGTAGCGATCTTGGCTGCGGCCTTCTGGTTCATGCCAAAGGTCACGTCCTTGAGAGCGGCCACCGACTCATATCCCACCACCGGGCCAGCGTCGTATGCCGACTGCACTTCCCGGTTGGTTGACTTCGGCGTATGGACGCTGACCACCCAGGCGTCGTGCTCCTGGTATGAAGGGATGTCCAGGCGAAGCTGAGCCCAGTCACCCATCTTCAGTGTCATGGACGGCAAGCCGTACTTGGCCGCTTTCTCGGGGCTTTGGCCGCGACCGTGTTCCAGGGCGTATCGGGCGTCTTTGGGCGTCGTAATGGCAGGCACCGCAGCATAGGGCTGCACTGGCCGCAATTCGTCCACCATGCGGTTGTATTCCGTCCTGGTGATCTTGCCTGCTTGCAGGTCTGCCACGGCCTGCTGGAGCTGTTCTGTTCGCTTGAACCGATCCGCGCTCTCACCCTCCACCCGGCTGGCCGCTGCATTCTTTTGGCCAGCTCGGCTAGGCAGCATCACCTTGCGCGCAACAATCCCCTGGCCGACGTCTCTTTCGTCGGAGTACCGGACCGGGTTCTCCAAGGGGTACAGGTACTTGGTTTGGCCAGGTGCAATATCGAACTTGGAATCCTTGGGGATCAAGGTCTGGTCGCGGTATTGGTCGAACTGCTTTTGCGTCGTCACCTTGATGGGCTCGCCAATCGTCACCGCGCCGATGGCCTTGGCCGGGCCGTCCCCGGTACGCACAATGGCGACCCGCTTGCCGACGTATGGGCGGAGCGAGTCCGACGTCCTAGTTTCGAGTGTCTTTTCTCCGTCAACGATCTTGTCAGCGTACTGGTTTTTTCCGTCCTGGTTGACGTTGATACCAATGCTTTCAGGTATAATCAAGCCGGAGGTTCCAATGAAATTCGATTTTGATTCCTTAGCTCCCGGCACCATGTTCTTTGACTGGAACGAAGTGCCAGTGACCGTCTCGCCCGACTGGCGTTCAGCCACTGCTTGGGTACCGGCACCCTCGCCGCGCAACCCTTCTGACGTGCGCGAAAAAGGTGACCCGGTCGACAGAGCTGAATTCAAGCGTGTGTTTGACGCGTTTGCCGCCCGGCCAAAGTTTGCGCCTTCGGCGTAAATCTGCTTCTGAATATCGACCATCTTGGTCTTGATTGGGCCTTCTTCCATTTCGCGCTCAAACGCGTAAATCTCATGGCCAAGGTTCTTAGCCGCCAGCATGGCTGGCGTGCTGATCTGAATCTCGGCAACAGTGCCGTCGGGTAGCACGACGTTGGTCAACACGTCCTGGTATCCAGTAGACAACGGCTTGCCTTCTACCGTTTCGCCCTTGTCGTTGGTCAGGTCTATTGACAGTCGGTTTTTGATCCGATCAAATTTATAGAGTTTGCCGATCTCGTTGATCACTTGCTGCGCGTCTTCCGGCGTAGCCACCACAATGGTGCCGCGCAACAAGTCTTTCATGCCAGCCGTGTCCCATGCATTTTCCATGGCCAATTTGGTCACTGCCCGGTACGGCTTTTTGACCGCTGGCTTTTTGGCATAGCTGTTCATGCCTTCAGCGATTCGGTCCAGCGTTTCGTCGAACGCGTCCTTGTTCCGGTTGGCTGCGTCGAACAAAGGCTTCAGCAACTTTTCGCCGTGCGCGCGCTCTTTGGCTGTTAACGGGTCAGGCGGCTCACCCTTTTTGTATTTGGCAATTGCGGCTTCGGCTGCGGCGATGGTTTCAGGCTTGAGCACTTCCTCCGGCGTCAATGATTGGACGCGGCTGAATGCCACGCTTGGCATCAGGTGCTGTAGGCCACCGCTGGCCAGGTACGCTTTGAACGCGGCCTGGCCTTTTATGACACGCTCTTTGCCACCCGCGTCGGTGAACTTGTACGTGCAATCGGCCATGGTTTAGCCGCCCAATTCTTGGTCAATCAGGAGCATGCCAGCCTTGTCTTGATCGACAAGCTGAATGCGTGCCAGCAGGTCGCCGTATTCGCCCACACTGCGGCGCTGAATTTCCAAAAACTGAAGCAGGAATTGCTGCACGATTGGATCGTCTGAAGCCTGGCGATACCAGTCCTGGTAGTTGTTCAGCAGCTCCAGCTCGGTCTCGTATCCGGTTTCGATTGCGTCGCTGAACGTCTCGATGGTTTCGTTCATCGCTTCGATCATGGGCACCTTGGCCACGGTGCCGACATCGTTCTGGAATTCAACGTGGAGCTGGTAATGCTTCAGCTCGTCTGCGCTTTCGTTGAGAAAGAACTTCGACGCGCCAAAGTAACCCAGGCGCTGGAGCTGATTGGCGATGTGCTTGTACAGGTTGGATGCGTACAGCTCGGAATGGACCGCCTCGTCAAGCATCTTTTTGCAGTCGGCGGAGATGATCATTTTGGGTAGCATGGCGGGTCCTTATTTGCAGTTGATCTCAACCAGGCCGGAGTCGTCCAGCTCGGACAGGATGTCGAGGAAGTTTTCGTGGACGTATTTTATTTGCGCGCCGTCCGGGCGCGATTCGATGGCAGCCTCGGCCCGGGTCTTGGCCAGGCCGCGCTTGTTCAATCCTTCAAAGATTGTTTCAAGGGGAGTGCGGGTGGCGACGAAAGTTTCCCGCTCTGCTCCTTGGAGCGAGCCAGTTGACTTGCTCGGCTGGCCAACCGGCTGATTTGCTCGCGCGACCGGCTTTCCAGCCACTTGTCGTGCTGGTCCTGGTCCAGATTTGGCTGCTGTGCGTAATTGTTTTCCATCAAAACCTTCTTCCGTGAGTAGTGATTCTGCCGCACCCGCGTAATCTTGGCTAGTTACGCGAAGGCCAGCGCCCAATTTTTTATACAACTCTTGTTCAGGATACCAGATCAGGGCCTGCAATGCTGCCGGTGGCACGCGCTTGCCCGTCTGCTTCTCAACCATAGCCACCATCTGCCGAGTTACGTCACGTAGGCGCTGGCGCTCTCCGCCGCTGGAAGGGGAATCCGTAGGCTTGTCAGCCGATTTGAGGATTGCGCCAGAGGCCCCGACCAGGGAAGTCTTAACCCGGGTGCCTGAATCAAACGCCGCCCGCTCCTTGATGAACTGGCGGTTGTGCAGGCTACTCACTCGGCGGGCCAGGGCGATTGCGCCTTCGTCTGTTTCCATCGCGGCTTTGACAAGAGCCGGGTCAAACTGATCGGCGTACACCCCACGCCCCGCATCGCCAGTCTCGGCCAGCGCCGCGCGCAGCTTGGCCACTTGCTTGGGAAATAGGACCGGGTCAAACGCAGGCAGGGTGCCTGCCAAACGGCCCACGGTGCGCATGAACCACATGTCCATGGTGATTGGTTCAAAGTTGCCCGAAAGGTTGCTGTAGAAACCAAACCCAATCTTGGGGCCGAAGATGGCAGAGCCAAGCACCTTTTCGTCCATTGACTCGCCGCCAATAGGAAAGCCAATAGTTTCCAGCTCACGCTTGGTGAACTCGGTTTGCAAAAAGCGAAGCAATAAGTCCGGCCCCATATCAGCCATTACGTCGTTGGCCAAAGCAAAATTCTTGGCCATGGCAGGGGCTGACTTGCCTTTGCCAACCTCTGGAAATTTGCCTGTTGTGCGGAACTGTTCGTATTGCTCGGAAGCGTATTTCAGGTTGGCCTCAACGTCCATTGTTTGAGACGATATGGCTACGGCAATTAAGAACGCGTTTCGTGCATTTGGGTCTGTGTCCAGCTCTGGATACTTGACCGCCATGATGCGCAAGGTTTTAGCCACGGTCTCGTCGTACCACTCAACCGCGTTACCCGCACTGCGAATCGCGGCCACTGCTTCGGCGGCCATCAACTTGGCCAGGGTGGTGCGGTCTTCGGGTTTGTTGATGTCCAGCTTGGGCAAACCGGTATCGGCCCGGCGCTGATCCAGCCACTGCACGATCTCGGGAATTTCGCCGATATTGGGGGCGCGGAAAGTTTTGTCTTTTACGCCGCCCAACATGAGGGGCAGGGCACTGGCTTCGTATTCAGCCTGGGACAGCCCAAAAGAATCAGCGACGTTGCGGTAAACGCCTGTGTCTATTTTGCGCCCGCCGGTGCCTTCGTAGGTTGCGATTTCGCGTTCGAGCGCGGCGCTGGCTTCTTCGCGGATGCGATTAGCTTCTGCCCGTTTTGCAGAAAACTCGGGGGTTGATTTCCTTGTTTCACTACCATAGTCGTACTCCTCTTTGGGCACAAAGGCCATGTGGCCGTTTGCTGAATCAATGTTGAAATTTTCGGGGCGCGCGTTTAACACGCCCACGATTTTTGAAGTGAGGTCGGCCATCTTATCAGACGGCACAGCCAAAACCATTTCCTGGCCAACAGTTGTGTGGCCGGTAATGTCTTCCGGGGAAACCTGGCGCGCGGCCTGGTAAACCGAATGAACAGCTTCTTGGCCTTTCATGTTTTCCGGCAACGTGATTGTGATCAAGCCGGTTGGGGATGAGCCCTCAAAAGGTTTGGAATCCAGCACCATCATGCTGTCTTGGGTCAAGCCAAAGCCGCCAATGCGCGCCATTTCCATGAGCTGTTGAGCTGACGCCGTGCTGGGCACGATAGCCGCAAAAGACGGGCTGGTGTCTTCAAGATAACCGCCGAGCTGCGTGGTGAGTCTGGCGCGTACCCCGCCCAGCTTAAACACCTGGGGCATGATTTGCTTGGCAACGCGTTGGCTGATTTCCGATTTACGTTCAAACGGCACAGCGTCCCAGCGGGCTTTCAGATCGACGTCGTTGGGGTCTGGCGCAACTTCAAACATCACTCGCGCCGGGGTGACCTTTTCTTTTTTGGCAAAGCGCACATCGCTACCGATCCGCTCCAGCTCAGCGTTGGCTGCATCGCGCTGCTCGGCTGGTACTTCCAGGTTGCCCGCGCGCACGCGCGCGCCTGGGATGTTGGACGTGTCGATTTGGCTCAGCTCTTTCGACATGAGCCCCTTCTTGAGTACGCTTGGGGCTGCATTTTCGACAAGTGCTGCCGGTGCTGGTTGGCCTATGGCCTTGACCGGAACGGCCTTGTGCTTCTGGCCTAGCAGGACGACTGCTGCCTGGTTGTTGCCAAACGGTGCAATGTAGCCGTCGAAACCGGCGTTGATGACTGCTGACTCGAAGGCGTTGAAATCGCCCTGGGGTTTTACGATCCGAGTCTGTGGATCGTAGATGTTGTCCAGCCGGGTTTCGTGTGCATACCCGCCGACGCCCGATTCGGGGCGAACACCTGCGCCTTGGTCAACATAGAAGTAGATGCGGTTTTTAAGTCGAGGATCAGTGCTACGGTCCAGGCGATCACGTTCTGCGCCCTTGAGTCCTTGGCCATAAAACGCTCCGCTTAACGATTGACGGGGGGCCGTTGAGTAGTGACGCCCGACGACGGAGATTGCGCCTGGGCGGGCTGTTCCGTAGCTTGGGGTCTCACCGCCCCCAGCTTCACCAGCGACTCGTCCAGTTTCTGCTGGAGCGCCTGGTACGTTTTGATTTCCGGTGCTGATAGCATTTCGTTCTCCTTGCCGCAGGCTCATTGCCGGGGGCGTGGTGGTTGGTGCAAGCTGTTGAAGCGTGCCATTGCGGTATGCCACCAGTGCATCACGCGCAACCATTTTAGCCCGATTCAAGTCTTTGAGGTAGCTGTCGACTTTGACCGACTCCAGGTTGGACCGGGCACGCACGCCCCGTAGACGCGCGATCATTCCGTCCAGAATGCCGATCCACTTCTTTACAAAATCGCCAAAGCCCTTGGGGTCCGCCTTGGCCAAGCTGGCCAGGAAACGCTTGTCGGTTGCCCGGTTGCCCATGAAGTCAGCCGTCATCTCTGAACGGGTCTTCGACTCGGCCAGCATTTCATTGAGGCGGGCCTCGCGCGCAGCCGGGTCCTGGATCGAATCCAGCTCGGCCTTGCCTAAAAAGTTGGTGATGTATGCGCGCTTGCCTTCGTCCGACATCTCGTCGAACAGGCCGTGGATGGATGCAACGTATTGCTGGGCTGGTGTGTTGGTGCGACCGGCTGCTGTGTCGGCAGCGGCGATCCGCTCGGCGACGTGGAAGCTCTCATGGAAAGATGAATGCGCGATGCCCTTCTGCGTGTCGGTGTTGACCGCGATCACGCCGCCAAGCTCGAATCCGTCTGCTCCTGTGGGGTCGCTGTAGGGCACGACCTTGTCAGCCAGGCCGACGCCGCCCAGGGCGTCAGCGATGACGTTTACGGCTGCTTCGTTTTCTGGAGTAGGCGCGGCAAGGGTCGGGACTTCCACCCCGTGGATGGCTGCTGCGCGGTCCAGGCGGGCTTGAAGCTCGGCTCTGGCAGTTGCTCCAGCTCCCGTAACAGGGGCGTCAGACACCCGCCCTTGGGCGTCGCCCAGGCCAAACGAGGTCCTGCT
>Ga0208147_1000207_pt1 | contig 21484 bp, 25 predicted proteins | sample DEB3_08_DNA_FD_184520 | JGI IMG/M metagenome (GOLD analysis project Ga0208147, IMG submission 184520) | Aqueous microbial communities from the Delaware River and Bay under freshwater to marine salinity gradient to study organic matter... | ecosystem: Environmental > Aquatic > Marine > Coastal ... | reverse complement strand
GGCATGGTTGGTCAGTACAACCCCTCCATTACGCAGCGGTTGAACGGGTTGGTTGAGAAGCAGGAAACGAGCATCACCATCGAGCAGCCGCTCTTCGGGGAGTAGTGGCGCAAGTTTGCGAAAGGCCCGTATCTTTGCATCAGTCAGGTGGCGGAATGGTAGACGCTAATGAATTGCTCTGATATGAGACGATGTCTAACACCAGCAGAAGCATTATGGTGTCCAAGAAGATTAGACATACAGGTTCGAGTCCTGTCCTGACTACTAATGGAGTTTAAGTACACCACCGCCATCAAGAAGATTCGGGCAATGAAGGCCCGAAAGAAAGTCATACAGGGCGGAACAAGTGCGTCCAAAACCTTCGGCATCCTTGCGGTCCTGATTGACCATGCGGCCCGCCATCCCAAGTCAGAGATTTCGGTGGTGTCCGAATCCGTCCCTCACCTTCGCAGGGGTGCGATTAAGGACTTCGCCAAGATTATGCAATGGACCCATCGATGGGTTCCCGACCGCTGGAACAAGACCCTCCTGCAGTACAACTTCGCCAACGGGTCCACCATTGAGTTCTTTTCCGCTGATTCGGAAGCCCGCCTCCGAGGGGCAAGGCGGCAGGTCCTCTACATCAACGAGGCGAACAACATCGACTTCGATTCCTACTACCAGTTGGCGATTCGTACATCACAGGAAATCTACATCGACTTCAACCCCACCCACGAGTTTTGGGCGCATACGGAAGTCTTGCCCGAAACGGATGCAGAGTTCCTCATCCTGACCTACCAAGACAACGAGGCCCTTCCCGATACGATTCGGAATGACATCGAACTGAACCGCACCAAAGCCGAAACGAGTGCCTACTGGGCGAACTGGTGGAAGGTGTACGGGTTGGGGCAGGTCGGGACGCTCCAAGGGGCGATATACGGCGATTACACGGTGGTTGAGGGTATAGACCCAAGCACGATGAAGTTCGTCGCCTACGGGCTTGACTGGGGGTTCAGCAACGACCCCACGGCCTTGGTCGCCGTGTACCGCAGGGGTGATGACCTGTTTGTGCATGAGTTGCTCTACCATCGGGGGCTGACCAACTCCGACATCGCCGTCCGACTGAAAGAGTTCGGCATTACAAGGGCTTGGGAGATTGTGGCGGATTCAGCAGAACCGAAGTCCATCGAGGAAATCTACCGCCTCGGATTCAACATCAAGCCAGCGAGCAAGGGGCCCGATTCGGTCAGGCAGGGGATAGATGTGGTCAAGCGGTTCAACCTTCATGTGACCAAGGATAGCACAAACCTGATTAAGGAACTCCGCAGTTACACTTGGGCTACGGACAAAGATGGCAAGGACACGGGGGTCCCGATAGATTCCTACAACCACGCCTGCGATGCGCTCCGCTATGTGGCCCTCAACAAATTGGCCGTGAGCAACTCGGGCAAGTATCTTGTGGTGTAACTTTGGGGCATGAACCTTGAATCCCTCCTTGACCTCGCCTTGGCCGTTGGTCGGGTCGTGCTGGCCTTAGTCTTCATCGGCTGCATCCTAACCCTCCTATTCACCCAATGAAACTCATCCACTACTACCACATCTATTGCGGCGGAGGCGGGCAATGGCAACTCATCATGCACCAGCACATGATGGCCCTGTGCAATTACGGCTTGATTGAACAGTTGGACGAGATTCGTGTCGGCATCGTCGGCCCACCTGACCAGCGGAAGGTGGTCAAGGAAATCTTGGACAACTCGCTCGTCGCTTCCAAAATCAAGGTCGTGGTCACCCGAACGAACGCTTGGGAGCAAGCAACCCTTACCGAGATGTACCGAGCGAGCCAAACCGAGGATGCCGCCTACCTCTACGGGCACACCAAGGGCAGTTCGGACCCATCGCTCATAAACCAACTTTGGTGCAGGTCCATGGTGTTCTTCAATGTGGTCGCATGGGAGCGGGCCATCGCAGAACTCGCTAATGTGGATGCCGTCGGAGCCTATTGGCTGACCAAAGAAGAGTTCCCCCAAATCGCAGACCACAACAACCCCGACGGGTATCCCTACTTTGCGGGGACTTTTTGGTGGGCTAAGTCATCCCACATTCGTGAACTCGGAGAACCCGTAAGGGAACACCGCTGGCAGGCAGAGCATTGGATTGGGAAGCGTGAAGGAATGACCGTCTATAACTCCTGCAAGGGATGGCCAGCGCCTGATAAGTTCGTCATCACATTTTAGCCATGGCCAAAATCCCTGTCATCATCACCAACTTCAACCTCTACACTTGGCCGAAGGCGATGGTCAAGAAACTGATGCGGATGCCTGGGGTTGGACCCATCCTAATCGTGGACAACGATTCTACCTACGGCTCCACGCTGGAATGGTACGAGCAGTTGAAACTGGAAGCCAACGAGGTCGCAGTCATCCGCACGGGTGGCAACTTCGGCCACCTTGTAGCATGGCAGGCACAAATCCCGCAACAACTGTTTGACATGGGATACCCCGATTACATCGTCACGGACCCTGACCTTGACCTTTCGGCCCTGCCCGATGACACGCTCCTGCGTATGCGGGAACTTTGGTACGACCTACCCGAAAAGACCTACATGTACGAACAGGAGGAAGGTGACCCGTTTAACGGGGTCAAGTTCTCGGTCAAGGACAAAATCGGCCTTGGCATTCGGACGGACGATGTTCCTGCAGATGCCCTGTTCTTCCAGCAGGCCGAACTGCGCTACAAGAACCAACCTTACTTCCACGACCTGCAACTTGCACCCGTTGACACGACCTTTGCCTTCTACCATCACCAACGCTATCAGCGGGTGGTCATCGGAGGGGCAAGGATGGTCGCACCTTACGAGTGCAGGCATCTTCCCTACTACCTGACCGCCGATGACTTGAATGCGGACTTGGAGTTTAGGCAGTACCTTGACAAAGCCAACCACGCCAGCACCGCCAAGAAGATTGCGGACGGCCTTAAAATCTTTTGACCATGCAACGATACTGCAACGCCATCCGAACCGCAGGAATAGTTCCAACAACCGTGCTGGAAATCGGCTCACGGGATGGACACGATGCGAAGGCGATTGCAGACCATTTCGGGGCAAGTTCCGTGTGGGTCTGCGAACCAAACCCAAGCCAAGCGGATTACATCGCTCAAGCCTACCCCAACTTCAACCTGGTCCGCAAAGCCATCTATAAGCATTCGGGCAAGTTGGAGTTCATCCAAATGCAGGGCAGTCCTAACGAGGTAGGAACTTCATCGCTCCTTGACCGTTCCTACGACAACCTCTACGCCAACGCCAACAGGATTGAGGTGGAGGCTATCACGGGCGAAGAACTGCTTGCCATGATTGAAGGCCCGATTGGGGCTTGCAAAGTGGATGTGGAAGGGGCAAGCCTTGAAGTTTTGCAAAGCATGGGCGATTCCATCCATCGGGTGCAGACCTTTCACCTTGAATGCGAACACGAAGAAGTGTGGGTCGGTCAGGCACTCTACAACCAGGTCGCAGCGTTTATGATTGCGAAAGGGTATGAGCAGGTGGACTTTGACTTCGTGATGCCTGGACTGCAAAGCGATTCTATTTGGATTAAAACCGCCAACCTATGAAACTCCAAGACCTCACCATTGACCAATTCCAACGCATCGCTGCGCTGGAGTTCAGCCCCGTGCTGACCGATTACGACAAGCGTGCAGGGGTCGTGGCGATAGTTGAAGGGGTTGATGTATCGCTCGTCCGAGAAATGCCCGCCAAAGGGCTAACCAAACGATATAAGACCATCATCGCAGAGTGGAACGAACTGCCTACCTTGGCATATCGCAGGCGGTTCAAAGCGGGTGGCAAGTGGTGGATTCCCACGGTCTTCACGGACGAGTTGACCGCTGGCCAACTGATAGACCTGATGGACACGGACACGACGGACGAGAAGAAACTCGTGCAAAACCTTCACCGCATCATGGCGACGCTTTGCAGGGAGGGCGGCTTCCTCGGTTACTTCCCGAAGAAATACGACGGGGCAAGCCACCAAGAGCGGGCCGAACTGCTCAAAGCCCACGCCAAGATTGGCGATGTTTGGGGAGTGGTCAGTTTTTTTTTGCTAAGTTCAGAATCCTACTTGAAAGTTTTGAGCGACTATTCACGGCACCTGACCAAGGGGATGCAGGCCCCGTAACCAACCCGCTTGCAGGGTACGGTTGGCTGATGGTGGTGTGGCGAATGGCGAACAAGGATGTGCTGAAGTTTGAGGCCATTTTTGCGATGAAGGCGGTGGAGTTCTTGAACTATGCACTCTTGATTCACGACATCTTGGAGGCAGAGAGGCAAGAAGCAGAGCGGATGCGGAGGCGGTAGGACACAATTTGCGAGGCTGGACATTTACCAGCATGGAGTTTGATGTATTCGTCGGAGGGTCAGGCAAGAAGTTGACCGACTTGCAGAAGGAGGCCTTGGCCGATTTCGGGGTCAGCCTTGCTGATGGTGCCATTGAGAACAAGTCCTACGCCTTGGTGACGAAATGGCTGGAAGGGGTGGTCAAGTTAGCCAAGCAGAACCTCGCCAACGCCAACGCTATTGCGAGCGATTCCCTATCGGCAAGCATTAATATCAAGCCCATCACTTTGACCGACACTTCCTTCGTGGTCGCTATTGTCGCCAACGATTACTGGAAGTTCGTGGACCTCGGTGTCAAGGGTGCAGTCAGCAGTAGCCGTGCGCCCAATAGCCCGTTTCAGTACAGGGACAAGCGGCCACCTATCCGACCCATCCAAGAGTGGATTGCGTTCAAAGAAATCCAATTGGAAGGCCGTGACAAGAAGGCCGCCAACCGTTCCTTCGCCATTAATATCGCCAACAAGATTCGGCGGGAGGGTCTTCGGGCCACCAACTTCATGTCCAACGCCGTGACCGAGGATATGGTCGCAGTTCTAACCGAAAACATCGCCGAAGTCCTCGGCAAATCCATCAGCGTCGCAACCGTCCGATAACCCATGTCCATAACCGTCCTTTCGGGTTCGCTCCTCGTAGCGACCCCCGTGTTCAACAAGATGCTCTACAAGGTCAGCGGCTCGCTGATTGCCCAACCGAACTTTCGCTATGTCTGCGATGTCAAGAACCCCGCAGGCACGACGCTGGCAAGGCTAAAATGCGACAAACTGCCGACGACCAACTTCGGATTCTTCGATGTGCAGAGGGTGGTGGAAACTCTTGTAAGCCCAACCAAGCCGTCCTTGACGCAGACGGGATTCGTGGACCATTCGGGGTTTTATTCGGGGTATCGATTGGACTTTACCCAAGAGTACGGCAGCACGCCTGTTGTAACGGGAGCGACCACAACGGTCAGCGGGGTGATGGCATTTGCTGGGAACCTGGAGCAGTTGGAACTTGCGGATTGGAGTTTGACCAGTTACTTCCGAATTGGGAGCAGTTTCACCAATGTCCGACCGCTGACAACCCCTACGGCCTTTACGGTGTACCAAGGTGGCAAGAATTTCCTTGCAATCAACGGCACCAAATACGAAACCATTGTACCTACTGCTGATTGGCTTGTGTCGGCACGGGTTGCATACAAAGGGGTGAACTACGATTTTGCGGTCAGCCCCAGCCTTTCGGGTACAACCGACTTCAACATCCAACGCTTTGCTTGTGGTCCTGCAAACCTTTCGGGAAGCATTCCCGCATTGAGTGGAGCGGTAGAGGGCGATTCCTACACGGTGCGGTTCATATCCAATGCGGCTGGTCAGTCGGATACAACCACCTTCACCTTTGGCCCCTGTCAACGGTTCAACTCCATCCCCGTTCACTTTGTCAACAAGTACGGCGGGATTGATTCGTACACATTTACAATGAAGAACCGCAAGCGGGCGAACATTGAGCGGGAGGTCTTCGGATACAACTCGGATGTCTATGCGACCACCACCTACAACAAGGTTTGGGCGGGGTCGTTTGACTATGTGTACGCCTTGAATAGCGATTGGATGACCGATGCAGAATCCGAGTGGCTGATTGAGATGGTGCGAAGCGGGTATGTGTGGTTGGAACTCAACGGAACCCTTGTGGAAGCGGTTGTGAATGCCAACCAGTATCAATTTGTAACCAGACGGAATGACCGCCTCACGCAGTTGCAGATTGAGTTGGCCGTGGCTTACGATAATAATATCCTATGAGCGTAACCCTCATAGCCTACCCGACCGCCAACTTCATTGACGACTTAACGGCGTGGAACAACTTCAACACCCGTGCGACTGCTGATGGAGCGGATGCGGTTGAAGCAGCCTGCTTTGACTGCCTGTACCTGCGATTTGCGGGGCTGAATGCCATGCCCGAACTTGCCTATGTGCTGGACACGATGGGCGGCACGGACATCGCCGTCACTTATTCCATTGGCGACATTGAGGATGTGACCAAGCAGCGGGGGTCGTTCAGCAAGACCATCACCCTGCCCAACACTCCGAACAATCGGGCCTGCTTTGCGTATGCGTACAACATCCAATCCTTCGTGGGTGGATTTCAACCCAACAAGCGGATTCGTGCCGCCATGTGGGAGGATGGGGTGCAGGTGTTTTCGGGAGTGCTGCAACTGCTCTCCATGTCCAAAACCAAGGGAACCGTCACCTACGAGGTGGGGTTGTTTACGGACAATGTGTCCCTGTTCAAAGCCATTGAGGGCAATATGCTCGTCAACACGGCAGGCGTTACAGGTATGAACCACACGCCCAATAGCGGCCATGTGAGCGGCACCTGGACTGCATCGGGCAGCGCAAGCAGCGGCTATGTTTACGGGATTGTGGATGCGGTCGGATTTAGCGACTTGACCCAAGGGAACCTGGTCGCGGGGTGGTGGCAGTTGGGGCCAAGCATCTATGTCAAGAAGATGGTGGATTTGATTTTCACCGAGGCGGGATTCAGGTACTCTTCCAACTTCTTCAACTCATCCCTGTTCAACAAGTTGGTCATCCCCTACGCAGCGGGGACGATGCCCGTCAATTTGTCGGGGTCCAACATCTTTGCCCAAGCCACGGGGAACTCCGCAAGTTTTATTGAGAATGCCAACCAAACCCTTGCATTCCCAAAAGATACACCTGCACCGTACTACGACAACCCAGGATATTGGGTCGCTTCATCCAGCACCTTCGTTGCTCCAGCACTCCCGACCCGTTGGAATGTGGATGTGACCCTGTCCGTGAGCGGGTCTTTTGTGCAAACCATCAATCAGTTTCGGTGCAATATGTCCATACGAAACATTACGAACTCCGAGGACATTGCAGTAATTACAGGCATACCAGCAGACATAAACAAACAATTCACGGTCCGCTTTGAGAACATAACCGTCCCCGCCAACATTACGGCAAACATCGGGTTTGTCATTACTGCTGATACTTTTAGTTTGACGCAGAACTTCCGTGTTGTTTCGGGGGCAACGATGCAGTGGACTTGCTTGGAAAACCCCTTGGGTATTGGGGTGCTGGATATGCGGACGGCTATCCCAGCGGATGTTAAGCAGAGCGACTTGTTGCAGGACTTGCAGAAGATGTTCAACCTGCAATTCATGCCCGATTCGCAAGACCCGAAACTCCTGTACATCGAACCTTGGAAGGATTTCTATTCCAGCGGAACGGTGGATTGGTCGCAAAAGTCGGACGAAAACGCAGAGCAGATACTGACCAACGGCGACCCAAATGCCTACACCAACATCGTGTTCAAATACAAGGACATGGGCGATTACCTGTCCAAGACCTACAAGCAGTCCTACCCTTTGGCCCGTGAAGGGTATGGAGGCCGAATCTTTAATACCTCCAACTTTTACGGCAAGGGCGACAAAGTGGTAGAAACCCTTTGCGGAACCCTCATCCCCGCATCGTTCGCCTCGGATAAGATTCTTGGCCGTACTTGGGACTTGGAAGGAACTCGTTTGAGTGGAAGCATCAAGCCTCTGCAAACGGGATACCGAATCGCACAGTACAACCGCATCACGGGGCAATCGCCTTGGTTCTATTGGTATGGGGTTGAAGAAGATGGATTTGCTACGGTAGCGGCTACAAATGCCCTGCCCTTTATATCCCACATCGATAACCCCTACGCCCCGTCGGTGGATTTGGCCTTCGGTCAGCCTCGCTTGGTGTACTACAACGCAGTCAACGCAAGCGGGTCGCCGTTCGCTTATACCAACAACAACCTCTACAACACCTACTGGCTGAACTACATCAACGAAACGGTATCGCAGGAAGCCTTGCAGTTGGAACTCACGATGCTGCTATCCTCGGTGGATATCTACCAACTGGACTTTCGCAAGCCCATCTACTACGGAGGCATCCGTTGGCGATTGCTTGAAATTCGGGACTACCTGGTCGGGCAGATGAAGCCTTGCCGTGTAACCCTGCGCCGCATCCTCAACCTATCCGAGTTTGTTGCTACCAGTACCACACCGATTGCAAACGACCCGTCGGCCCTGTTCAACGGCCCAATTGACCCCGACCCTGTTGACCCAGGCTACGAACCACCCATTAACCCCGAACTACCCTCCGAAGGATAACCATGGCAGATGTAACCAAAGAAATTGCCCTCAAAGTAGTCGCCACCGATGCGACGGGGCCAGCACTTGAATCCCTTGAAGACAAACTCAACGCCGCCAAAAAGCGGATGGTTGAACTCGCTGCGGCGGGCAAGCAGAACACCGAGGAATTTATTCGCCTTCAACAAGAGGCTGGAGAATTCAAGAGAACTATTGAGGGCGTTGAGCAGTCCGTAGATTCCGTTGCAAAATCAGGCACGCAGGGGATGCAGTTATTTGGTGAAGCAATAACCGCCGTAACCGCAGGTTTTACGATTGCGACATCGGTAACCGCTTTGTATGGCGAAGAGAATGAGGAATTGCAGAAGAATATTATGCGAGTGCAGGCGGCAATGGCTATTCTGCAAAGCGTAACTGCGCTCGTTGCACTTACCAACAAAACCAGCGCATTAAGCACTACCGCAAATCGAATTGCTTTGTCGCTTTATGACAAGACCGTCAAAGGGACAACCATTTCTTTGAAGGCGTTCAAGGTCGCTCTTGCTACATCAGGGATTGGATTGATTGCAGTTGGTGCTGCTCTTGCTTATGAGAATTGGGATAAACTTCGTAAACTCCTTGGGCTTCCTCCCAACAACTCCGCTCAAATTGCTGCTCTTGAGCGAGAAATTGCGTTAATGGAAGCAAGGGGGGACATGATTGAGGGTATTGAAGCCAAAAAAATTCAATTAATTAAATTGCAGGCTGAAGAGGTCAAAGGCCAAGAAAAAGCCAATAAACTCAATGAAGCCGAAATAATCATCTTACAACAAAAGCAAAGAGCAAAGCAGGATTTAATAGCAACTCAAGAGAAAGGGATAACCTCATCGGAACTTGAACTTGAGTTATTACAAGCGCAGATTGTCAAGGGTAAAGAAAATGAGTCGGAGCAGATTAGAATAGCCAAGAAGATTTATGATGAGAATGAGAGCCTATATAAGCAAAAAGTAAGGTTAGCACAAAGCCAACAAGAACTTGACCAACTCGCAATAGACGAGGCAATGCGCAAGCAACAACTTCTTGCCAATTTAGAGTTGCAGTTGATTGAAGATGCAAAAAAGAATAATGATATTGTCAAACAAATAAACGATGATTTTAGGTCATCCGATTTAGACATTCTTATATCAGATGGTATCTATAAAGAACAACTACTTGAACAAGAAAGGGTTCAAAGGATAGCCGCCGCAAAACTGGCTCTTGGGGACACCGAGGAGTTTCGGTTAATGGAGGCCGAAATCAACAAACGATTTGACAATGCGATAGTTGGTCAAAAGCAATTAACGGCCGAACAAATCAAAAAATTAAAACAAGAGGAACGGGACACAACCATTAAGTTTGCAAGCGAAGCGTTTACGGGTGTCCTTGGGTTTATTGCAGCAACGCAAGGTGAGAGTGAGGCAGACGCTCGCAAGGCCTTTAATCTTAACAAGGCAGCGGGTATTGCTGATGCAACCGTCAACACCTTCCTCGGTGCTTCACAGGCTTTGCGTGACCCAAAACTTCCGACATTGGCCAAAGCCTTTGCGGTTGCGGGAATCATCGCATCGGGTTTAACGCAGGTCCGCAAGATTGCGGCCACTCAATTCCAAGGAGGTGGTGGTGGAAGTTCTGCACCTTCGCCATCTGCGGGCATTTCATCTATGGCCCCACCCCCGACATTTACAAACCCACAAACCACGATGCTTGGAAACCAAGGGGAATCAATCCCAACGCAGGGCCAACAGAACCAACCCATGCGGGCCTATGTCGTGGAGCGGGACATCCAGCAGACCACGAGCAGGGTGCGCAGGTTGTCCGAATTTGCAACATTGGGGTAAGCCCTACATATCCCCTCATGGAACTACCCGTATATCGGATGACTGTGGACGAGGTGGACGAAGGCGTGCAGTTTGTCGCCCTCGTTGATATGCCTGCGATTGAGAAACCCTTCCAAGCCTTCGCCAAGACCCCGCAGCGGTTCGCCGAAACGGGAGAACGCCGAGTGCTGACTGGACCGCTTATGCTTGCCGACACCCCCATTTATCGGAAGGACGACACCTACGGCGAATACTATGTCGTATTCGACAAGGCGACCATCCGCAAGATTGTCCAAAAGTATTTCAAGCAGGGCAACCAGCACAATGTCAACGCTTACCACAATGCCGAACTCGATGGCGTGTTCATGTTTGAATCCTACATCACCGACGCAGAACGGGGCGTAACGCCTCCAAAGGGCTACGAGGACACTCCCGACGGGTCTTGGTTCGGTTCCTTCAAGGTTGAGAACGACGAAGTGTGGGAGAACCGTCACGCCTTCAAGGGTTTCTCGGTGGAGGGCTTGTTCGGGATGAAGAACACAGGCACCGAACTGGAGGTCGCACTCGCTGGCCTTGCAGATGACTTAACCGCTTTTTTGCAACATATCAACCCAACCTACAAATCCCAATAACATGAACTTAAAATCAGCCATTGAAACTTTGCGGACTGAACTCCGCAAGTTCACAACCCAAAAGCAAGCCTTTGCCGACTACAAGTTGGCCGATGGCACGGTCATCCGTGTGGATGGCGACCTCGTTGCAGGCACTCCCGTGTATGTCATCACCGAAGACGAAACCCTTCCTGCCCCCGATGGTGAGCATCAAGTTGAGGGCGTTGGCACAATCAAAACCGAAGGTGGCAAAATCACCGAAGTTGTCGTGGCCGAAGCCCCAGCACCAGCCGAAGAAGTGGAGGTTGCCGCTGAAATAACCCCCGAAGTTGCAGGTGAAGTGGTGAGTGAAATCGCCGAAGGCTACCCATTGGTGGACCCTGCGATGGTGGAAGAAATCGTCAAGAAGCACCTGGTCAGCATTATGGAGGAACTGAAGGCCGCCTATACTGAAATGGGCAAGATGAAAGAGAAGATGGCCTCCTTTGCCTCGCAGATGGAAACCATGACCGACATCGTGGAAAAGGTCGCCGAACTCCCATCCGAAGCCCCCAAGCCAACCGCCTCTGCAATCGTGGAGCAACGCAAAGCATCAGCCGCCCAAAACTTTGCGGCCATCGCACAATCAATCCAAACTCTTAAAAACTCCAAATAACCTTAACCCCCTAAAAACAAAATCATGGCATTTTCTTTCGGAAACCTATCAGCCTACACCGACCAACAAAGGCTGCCCCTCATCACCAAAGCGGTTTTCGCCGCTCGCTCTGCTGCCCTCTTTACCAAGCAAGTTGGTATCAAGTCGGCTGCTGCCCTCAACCTCATGGACACCGATGCAAACATCGGGTCAGGAACCGTCTGCGGTTGGTCTGCAACAGGCAACACGACTTTCAGTCAGCGTAACATCACCGTCGGCGTGATGAAAATTCAAGAGGCTCTTTGCCCTCGTTCCTTGGAGCAATACTGGATGCAGTCCCAGTTGACTGCTGGTAGCCAATACGACGGCGTACCATTTGAGCAGGCTTTCTCCGAGCAGAAGGCTCTGCGTATTGCCGAAGCCTTGGAAACCGCTATTTGGCAGGGTAACTCCTACTTCAGCGGTGTAAACCAATTGCTGAACGCTGCATCGGGTTCTACCGTTCTTGCTAACGCTTCCTCCACAACTTGGAACCCAGTATCGGCTTCCGTCGGTATCACGACTTCCAATGTCATCAGCATCTTTGACAAGGTTTACAACGATATCCCGCAGGCTATCTTGACCAAAACTGACCTCGTAATCTTCTGCGGATGGAACAACTTCCGCACCTTGATTGGAGCGTTGAAGTCGCAGACGGGTGTCATGTACAACCAAGTGGACCTCCAAGGGTTGGCCGATGGTGACATCATCTACCCTGGCACAAATGTCCGCATCGTTGCCGTCCCAGGTTTGACCTCAACCAACCGCATCGTTGCAACTTACCTCGGCAACCTGTTCTACGGAACCGACTTGCTCTCCGACGAAGAAAACTTTGAGTTGTGGTACTCCAAGGACAACGATGAGGTCCGCTTCCAAGCCGCCTTCAAAGCAGGTGTGCAGTTCGCCTATCCCGACTTGATGGTTGACTTCCGCCTGGCCTAAGTGTAAGGGGGGGAGGGAAACTTCCCCCCGTTATTTTGTTCGCAACCCTAAAATAAAATATACACTATGTCCTGCTCCTTAACTACGGGCTACGCCCTCGGATGCCGCAACTCGGTTGGCGGTATCAAAACTATTTTTATCCAAACCTTCAACCCAACAGGAACGGTCGCCAATACGACTGGCTCCGTGTCGGGAACCCTCGCAGGTACTTGGTTTGAATATGACTTAACCAAGGCGACTTCATCGATGACCGAAACGCTGAACGCATCGGTTGAGAATGGAACGCTTTTCTACACACCCGAACTGACCTTCACCATCAACAAGTTGCAGACGACCGTCCGTAATGAGTTGCGCCTGTTGGCCCAAAATCGGGTGTACGCAATCGTCCAAGACAACAACGACCGCTACTGGTTCCTCGGTGCGGCCAACGGCTTGGAAGTGTCTGCGGGAACCGCTGGAACGGGGACTGCATTCGGTGACCGTAGCGGCTACGAGTTGACCCTTTCGGGCATGGAGCCGAATCCGATGTTGAATGTTTTATCAACGCAATTCACCATAGCATCCGCACAAATTAGCGGCTCGTAGAGTATCTTTGACGCAGCGAGTTCTCATACGCTCGTTGTGTTTAGTGGTTAAGGCCATCTCTTCGGGGGTGGCCTTTTTTTTGTACCTTTGCACTATGAGAATCTGCATCGTTTACAACGCCCACCCAACGGGCTGCTCGTTCTACCGCTTGGAGATGCCAAACGCCTACCTTGGCGACAACTACACGGAGTTCGATTATGTATGCGTCGATAATATTGCCAATGTCAAGGATGAGGACTTGAAGACCGTTGATATATGGCTTTTTAACCGCTTGTGGTGTCAAGGTACCTTGGACCAAATTCGCAATGTCTACAAGGCTCTCACGGCGTTTGGGGCGAAGGTCATCTTGGACCTCGACGACTACTGGGTGCTGGAGAGCGGGCATATCATGTACCGACACTATTTGTCCACCAAGTTGGACGAGCAGATACGGGAGCATATCCGCTTGGCCGACCATGTAACCACCACGACCGAACACTTGGCGCAGAAGATTCGCCTGCTCAATAAAGCCGTGACCATCCTGCCGAATGAACCCTACGAAGCGTATCAGCAGTACATTCCCGACACGACGGCCGAACCCGAACCGCACCTGTTCAAGATTGGATGGTTTGGCGGGGCGCAGCACCAAGAAGACATTGCCTTGGTGGAGCATTCCTTCGGCTTGCTGGCTCACGACCATTCGCTGGATGGGAAGTACAAAATCTACCTCGGTGGATGGAACGACAATAACCCTGTTTACGAGGATTACGAGCGGATGCTGTCTTGCGCTGGCAAGAACGCCAATTACGGCAGAATCCAAGCCGCTGACATCTATTCCTATGTAGGCGGGTACAACTTCATCAACGCAACGATTGCACCCCTGCGGGATACCAAGTTCAACCGCCTCAAATCGGAGTTGAAGGTGGTCGAAGCAGGCTGGATGGGCAAGGCTATCATCGCAAGCGAAACCATCCCCTACACCGATATTTTGGTCAACGGCCACAACGGTCTGCTCATCCCTTACGGCAAGAAAGACGCTTGGTACAAGGCGGTCCGCAAGTTTGTAAACGAGCCTGACTACGCCAAATCCCTTGCCGTTCAGTTGTCCAAGGATGTGCGGGAACGGTTTGACATCAGCAAGACCGCCGAGCGCAGAGCCGAACTCTACCGAAGCATCGGGCGCAAATTGTGAAATTCGGGCGCAAAGTACATTTAGGGGTAGAGTGATTTACCTATCCCCCAACACCACCAACACCATCGTCGTCACTTGGACGCAACGGGCCTCATCGGGCGACCGCTACATCTTGCGGCTGACCAACATCGCCAAGAATGTCAGCACCGACTATACTTTGCTGAAATCGGCCAACTTATCGAACTACACCGAACGCTATGACAAATTTCAGATTGCCGTGGGGTCGCTTGAAACGGGGTCGTATCGTTACGAGGTTTACGATACCAATAGCACGGTTAGTGCAGCCGTTGCGGTGGTTGAAACGGGCTTGGCTTATGTACAGGTAGTCAGCCTGACATTCAACACCTTTGCAAATTCCATCCAGTACACCGTCTTCGGTTCGTCCGACGAGGGTGTCTTTGACCAAACCTTTGACCAATCTTTCGCATGAGCGTACAAACGAGAACCCAGTTGCAGACGAGTGCTGCTACCATCACCAACGAAACCGCCGCAGGAGCGAACACCGCCGCCCGTGTCGGTGGACTATTTGACGACCTTGCCGATACCGCCACCTTGGACCGAGAGCGGGGTGTGGCGAATCTTTACCTTGACACGGACACTTCGTTCACACCCACCCAAGGGAGTGCGGTAAAACTGAACTCTACAATGAAGTCGGGATTGCTGACTACCTACAACTTCACACGGACCACAAATTCTATCACCTACACAGGTACGACCAATGCGGCTTTGCGGGTGTCGGCCAGCATGGTGTTGTCGCAGAACAACAACACCCAAATAAAGGTTTACATCGCCAAGAATGGAAATGCCATCAACCAGTCCATGACTGACTTGACAACCACCCACACTAACGGCCATGCGGTGTTCACGGAAACCGTTCTACAAGGTTCTGCAAACGATGAATTCACCATCCTAATCAACGCCATTGATTCGGGTATCCCCATCACGATTTCGGCCCTTTCATTTACCGTCCATACCCTATGAGTAGTGTAAAACAATCGTTCACCCAATGGTTGGGTATTGAACACAAAGTCCCCGTGATGCTTGAAAACAAAGCGGGCAAGTATATCACCTACGGGGCGTTCAACGAGTACCCCTACTATCTGCTGGACAACTACCGCCGAAGCAGCAAGCACAACGCTATTGTGAACGGGAAGGTGAACTACATCGTGGGTGGAGGATGGAAGCCTGGTGATAAGATGACCGTGGAGCAGCAAGCCCGCTACGCCAAGTTTTTTGACGGATTGAGCGAACACGACGACCTCAACGACATTACCGAGAAGTTGGTCCTCGACCTTGAAATCTTTAACGGGTTTGCCGTTGCCGTAACTTGGAACAAGATGGGAACCATTGCGAAAATGGAGCATATCCCCTTTGAGAAAATCCGAGTGGACAAAGAGGAACGGATGTTTCAGGTGGCCGAGTGGTACAACGACGACATGGTGCAGTTGTACCCCAAGATTGGCGATGTCGAGAAAATCCCCGCATTTGACGCTGACAATCGAATCGGGAAGCAACTGTTCTATTATCGGGTGTATGCGGCGGGTGTGAAGTCCTATCCTTTGCCCGAATACATGGGAGGCTTGGCTTGGATAGAAGCGGATGTGCAGGTATCCAATTTTCACAACAATAATCTCCGCAACAACTTTTGGGGTGGATACTTAATAAACTTCAACAACGGCATCCCGACACCCGAAGAACAAGGCGACATTGAGCGGCAAATCAAGCGCAAGTTCAGCGGGACTGACAACGCTGGACGATTCGTTGTGACCTTCAACGACGATGTGTCCAAGGCTCCCACCCTTGAACCGCTGACCCCGTCCGATATGGACAAGCAGTTTGAGATTCTCAACAAAGCAATCCAGCAGGAAATCTTTATTTCGCACCGTGTAGTCAACCCGATGCTATTCGGTGTCAAGACCGAAGGCCAACTGGGTGGCAGGCAGGAACTGGTTGAGGCGTACGAACTATTCAAAGCGACCTATGTCAACGACCGAGTGAGGAAGGTGGAGCGGATGATTAACTATTTGGGTTCGTTCAACGGCGTGGAGGGCATGGAACTTATCCCCGTGGAACCCATTACCGAACAGTTGAGCGAAACCGCAATGATTCAAGCGATGACCCCCGCAGAACTTCGTGAGAAGGCTGGACTTCCTCCGATTGAAATCAAGACCGAGAGCAGCGTGCAAGATGTCATCACGGCCATAAATAGCCTCTCTCCGCTCGTTGCAAACAAGGTGCTGGAGTCAATGTCACCAAATGAAATTCGTGCGCTTGTATCGCTTCCTGCGAAGCCTGAAGGGCAAGGTCTTGCACCTGATACGGCAACCGAAGTAAGCCCCGAACCAACTGCACCGCAAGGCTTGGCCTCCAACGACAACATCAAGAAATTGTCGGGTCGTGAGTACCAAAACTTGATGCGAATCGTGCGGCACTACGCACAGGAAAAGATTACCCTGGAAATGGCCCGCACCATGTTGTCCGCTGGATTCGGCCTAACTCCCGAAGAAGTCAACACCCTGCTTGGTGTGCAAGAGCAGGCGTTTTCCGAGCCTACATGGGGCGAAGAAGACGACGAGGACTATGGATGGGGGGACGAGGAATTTAAGGTCTTGGAGGTGGTCGCAAGCAAGTTTGGGAGTAATGCCGACGAGTATGTTGTCATGCATTCCAAGGCAATGCGGTTTGATTCCGATTTAGACGACCAGGTGCGTCAAGCCTTCGCTGAACTTGGCGAGGAAGAAAAGGAACTGGACAAAAAAATTGAAGCCTACCGCAAGAAGAATCGGGACGCATCCGTGGAAGAAATGGCCAAGGAGTTCGGAGTGAGCAAGGCCAAGGTCGCCAAGCGGGTGGCTTACCTAATCACAAAAGACCGTTACCCCATTGCAAGAGCCGTGGACCAAATTGCAGAGCAGAACCTGCCCAAGAACATCAAGGAGGTCGCAGAACCCGTGCTGGAGGTCCGCTACAAATACGCATGGGCCGCAGGGTTCAGCAACAAAGACAAACGGACCAGCCGTGAGTTCTGCAAGGTCATGCTGGACCTGGCTGACCAAGGCAAGGTTTACACCCGTGATGATATTGATGGCATTTCCAACATCATGGGCTACTCCGTATGGAATCGCCGAGGTGGATGGTATCACACGGCCAGCGGAGTGAATCGCCCCCAATGCCGCCATGTATGGGAGCAGCAGTTGGTAATCCGTAAAGGCAATAAAATCACGAAAGCATGAAGGCACTATTCATAAGCGAGCAGACCCTGCTGGACAATTCCGTAATCAACGAGAATGTATCGTTTACCCAAATTCGGCCCACCATCGTGAAGGTGCAGGAGATGCGGATTCAGCCCATCGTTGGGTCTGCCCTGTACTCGGAGATGGTGACGCAGGTTGTAAGCGGCACGACTTCTGCACTCAACACCACCCTGCTGGAGGACTACATCCAGCCTGCAATGGTGCAATGGTTGTACTACGAACTTCCGATGGTCTTGGCCTTCAAATACATGAACAAGGGCATGGTCCGCAGAACCAGCGAGGAATCGTCCCAAATGAGCATGGACGAAATCACCCGCCTCACGGACAAAGTGAAAAACGATGCCGAGTGGTATTCGGAACGCATCACCCGCTACCTCATGGAGAACCGCACCGACTATCCCTTGTTCAACTCCCCGCCATCGGCTTTGGACACCATCTACCCGAACGGGACCAATTACAACACGGGGATGGCCTTGGATGCAAGAACCCTGCGCCGTGGTGCTGGCTTGGACCGCCCTTGGCCTTACGGCTACGACCCCTACTGCAGCAACTGTTAAAACCTATGGGAGCGCACTCAAAAAATATTCTGAAATTACAGGCTTATGTCATGGATAAAAATCAAGCAAGCACTCCTTGCGCTTGCAAATGCACACCCGCAGGTAAACTCCTTCGGGACGGGCGACCCGCTTGCAATCGGAACGGACAACACGATAAACCTGCGAACCCCAAGCCGTGAGCGAATCATCTATCCGCTCGTCTTTGCGGATGTTCAGTCAGCAAGCACGGATTTGGGTACTCTCAACCTTACTGTGGGTGTCTATTTTTCTGACAGGGTTGAATCCATTGCCACGATGGGTGGCGTGGTTTCGGGCAGTCCAACGCTTGGCTGGCAGGATAATGAGGACGAAGTTTTGAGCGACCAACTGCAAATAGCGCAGGATTTCATTTCAAGCCTTACAAACGACCCAACGCAAGAGTGGACGCTAAGTACCTCCGTGTCGCTTACGAGGTTTGTAGAGAGCCGTGACGACCGCACGGCTGGATGGGTGGCAACGATGTCATTCCAACTGCCCTACTCGCACTCCGTTTGTGAAATTCCGACCTAACCTACATTTACCCTAAAGCAGAAATATGCCAACTCCAATCTTACAACAAATGCTCGGTCAGGGCGGTTCCATGCGATTCGTGGACGCTGCGGTATCGGGCCAAGTATTTGACTTCATCGTGGTGAATGCCGCCGCAACCTTCACGACCTTGACGGGTTCTGGAGGCGAAGACCTGCTGACCGCTTACGCTTTGAGCGGCAAGTCCGTGTCTGCAGGTATCGTCATCAGCGGCAGGAACGGCGGGAAGATTACTGCCGTCACTCCAAGCGTCGGAAGCGTCATCGGTTACACCTTCCTCTAACCATGCTGATAGGCTACGGCTACGGCTACCCCCGCTCCATGGTGATGGGCAAGACCCCCGCAGAACTTGCGTGGGATGCCTTCAACGCCCGTGCTACGACCGACGGGGCAGCAGCGGCAGAGGCCGCCGTCAGCGGTTGCCTGCAAGCCCGATTCGCCGTAATATTCAACTTCTAATATGCCCACGCCTTCACTATTAATCGTTCCCGCCCGATTCAAGACGGGCAAGTTGTATTCGCAAATCCCCACAAGCGGAGCGGGAGATTTCACCGTTACCCGCAATACGGCGGCACGGCGATTTGATTCTGCTGGCTTGGTCGCATCCGTAGCATCAGGCATACCGAGGTTGGACTACTACACAAGCGGCGGCGTTACGGGGTGTCCTGCGCTACTTGTGGAGCCTGCGGCGACGAACTTGGCGTTGCAGAGTGCTGGATTTCAAGTTTCGGGAACTTGGGCTCCAGATAATGCAACAATAACAACAGGAACAACATCTGCCTTTACTGCTCCTGACGGGTCAACTGATGCGGATTTATTGACCGATGATGCCACTCTCGGACGACATAGAGTATCACAGGGCAGTTTACCATTTACAAGTGGCACAACTTACGCATTTTCAATCTTTGTAAAGAAAAATTCCAGCAGCAGGTTTTTGTTAATTAATGCAAATACCGCTATTGGAGCAAGAGCCGCATTGAATTTAGATACTTTGGCGATAACAAACATAGATGGAAGTGGGGCATCCGTTGAGAATTACGGGAATGGATGGTATCGTTTTTCTATACGAGGAACGGCGCCTGCAACGACTGCGGCTGGAACGATATTTGTGCAAATGCAAGACGCAGCAACCGATACAACATATATTGGTAACGGGAGCAGTTTCTACCTTTGGGGCGCACAACTTGAAACAGGCTCGGTCGCAACATCCTACATCCCCACCACCGCAGGCACGGGTAGCCGAAGCGCAGATGTCATCTCGGTCAGCGGAGCGGTCAGCGGGTCCATCGGGCAGACGGAGGGGACGATTTACTTTGAGTATTATCATAATACAGCCTCAAATGCGGGCATTAGAAATGCGTTTAATTTGGAAGGAAATGTTGGCAGTCAATTTAATGGCATAAACTTTGCGACAAGCAACAACGGAAACGACTTGCAAGTTGCGGTCCAAGTTTCAAGTTCAAGCGTTGTTTCGGGCGGGGTTTTTAGCACTTCCGTAAGTGAAGGATGGCATAAAGTTGCGTTTGGTTACAATACTGCGGCAACAGGAACGGTCTTTTATTTTGATGGGAATTTAATTGCCACCAGAACGCTTACAAGCATTCCCGCCATGAGTAGAATTGCGCTAATGGCAAGGGCTAATCCGTTTTCGGGTTTTGGTTTAGATAGGCAATTCAACAACCGAATCCGTGCTGCTGCCCTCTACACCACAAGGCTCACGAACGCAGAACTCGCAACGCTGACCACCCCCTAAGATGCCCACCTTCCGCAAGTTCGCCTTCCCCGACGGGGCCACCGCTGACAAGGTTTTGCAAGACCTGCAACCGCTGGACTTCGCCGTGCCGCTCGGAGAACTGGATGGCTTGGTATGCTACGACATACTATTCCAAGACGCTTGCCCTGCATCGCTCAACGCTTACATCGTTTGGCCCGCACCTTGCGGAGTGCATTCATTCCTCGGTTGGGACGAACAATACGCAATCGATTGGGAGGCTCATCGCAATGAAAGCAAGCAAGAAGCCGAGTAAGATAATGGTGAAGGCCCCAGAGGGCTATCACTGGATGAACAAGGGGGGACGCTTCTTCCTAATGAAGCACGATGGGGAGTTCAAGCCCCACGAAGGGGCATCCCTAGAGATGCCTTTCAAGGTTATTTCTCGTCATTAATAAAGATGGGGATTCTCCCCTCAAGCTTATTGTAGAGCCTCTGGATAATCAATCGAGCCTTTTGGGTGATTGCATATCTCGTCCTGTACTTCTCCTTGCTTGATATCCCGAACCTTTGCCTATCCTCGTTAGAGATATTCCCGTGGTGGATATAGGGGATAACAAGCCCCCTGTGGATTAACCGCTCGATGTAGTCCTTTCTGAAGTCGTTGGAGTTCTTGTATCCGAGCTGTTCGGCTGCATACTTAGCACTGAAGAACTCTAGGTCGTATATGAACAATAGAAGCTCGATATCCATACGCAGAAGCTCCTCGTTGCTAGTGATGTCCTTCATCGCCATACGGAGGTACTTGAGGTAGTTCTTCCCTATCTTGTTCTTCTCCTCCTTCCTGAATTCTCGTATTACAAGCACAGTCCCCTTCTTCTGGGGCTTTGGTGTTTTATGGGTTGCCATTTATTGAAGTATATTTGTGCAAATTTAATTCATATGAATAAGAAACAAGTAAAAGAGTTCTCCAAGGAATTCAAATCCCTCAACAGTCAAATCCAGTCCTTGCTCATCAAGTACGGGGCTGGCCCAGGCTCTTTCTACGTCACAGCCATCGGTATCAAGGAGATGGATTTCGAGGACGAGGACCAA
>Ga0208147_1000202_pt1 | contig 21838 bp, 33 predicted proteins | sample DEB3_08_DNA_FD_184520 | JGI IMG/M metagenome (GOLD analysis project Ga0208147, IMG submission 184520) | Aqueous microbial communities from the Delaware River and Bay under freshwater to marine salinity gradient to study organic matter... | ecosystem: Environmental > Aquatic > Marine > Coastal ... | reverse complement strand
AGTTAAACTTGCCAAATATCTTACCAGGGATATAGAGGGCGTAGTGCCTTATAATAAAAACAAATGACTCAAGTACTAAACGAAAACCAATTCAAAGAACTTTACCCCAAAGCTCATGCTGTACTATTTAAACGTACAACTGAAATGTACAAGTCAGACCGACTTCCCACTGAAACCCTCCACGATTATCTTTTACGAAAGAACATACCCTGTTTCTGTCGCTTTTGTATGGCCCAAAGAAAAGAGGAGCAGTTATCTAAAACCACTCCCCTATTTTAAACAGTCGCTCGCTCTTGCGTATGCACACCCGCGCGTTAATGTACTTGCTTTTTACTTCCTTAAATATTTAACAATCTCAACCTCTAGCCCGTGACTTACACCACCCGCCAGGCTCAACAGCACAAACTCTTTCCATGTACCTAACCCGTCTGTTATACGCTCTGCATTTATCTTAGCCAACAACTCAGGGTTATCGCTTAGGTTTACATATATCGCAGAATTGCCCTGTGAGCTATTTTTAATACCCTCTAGCCGTTTTTTAAGCTCTCCTTGTCCTTTTGTAGTCATTTCCTTAAAACTCCCCTATAAGCGTCTGTACGCAGTTATTTATTATTTCACCCGTAGGCTGTAGCTCAACACTTCCGTCCTCATATACAAGACTACTACCAGATATTACTTTCAATGCAGGGCAATACACTTGCAAGCTCATATCACGATTAAATACTTCCGTTGGTACTTCTACTTGCTTTACCAACTTGCCAGCCCCAACTTGTGAGTTACTGTACAGCGATATGCCAGCAACCGCCCCTAAAACTACCAAAACCACTCCTAAAAATAGATGTTTAATACTCATTAAATCACTCCTTCACTTCAATTATGCAATATTCTTTACCATTACCAGTCCAATCAGTGGTGATACTATCACAAGCTAACAGCTTACGCTCAAGACATAACCACCCCAAAAACAAACTAAATAATAAAAGCACCACCACACCAACTGTCAACAGCTTTATAATGTTACCTTGCCTAACAATAACTTCGTTCTTTGTGTTCTCCCTGTCCTCTACATGAATTGTCATAGCTTAACCCTCCAACTAACTTGTCCATCGCATACAGTTATAAAATCCCTGCATACATGCGTAACAAACGCTATATTAATATCCTTCATAGTCCTAACCCCTCCCATATCATCAAACAGAACATACTACCCCAAATAATACCGATAGCATACTCCGCCCAATGCTTTTTAATATCTTTAATCATTGCTTTATACCAGCCCTGTTTGTGTCGTCGTATAGTTCATAACTTGTAATAACAAAATCATGGACTGACTCACCGCTATTTATACATTGCTTGATTTCATTTTCACTTAAACCATAGAAGAATATATCATCATCAGAATACCCCTCTGGTATAGCGTCAAGTTCTGCAACTTTATAGCCATTTATAGGCTGTTGGTCATCTCCCCAATAGCCATTAATACTAAATACTTTCATAATTTCACCCCTTTATTTAATTAATTTCTGTGATTATACACAGACGGCTTGCGATTTTACTAAAGCCCGACTTCTTGAGCGGGGTACAGCTTTACACTGACTTACATAGGTCTTTCAACCGCAAACAGACTGTTTACAATCTTGAATAATAACTGTTATAGATAGTCTGAAATGGTTTACTTTAAATTATCTTAAGTTTAATTTAACTCTTAGCTTTCGCTAGTTCTTTACGAATTTTATTTATTATCCGTATATCAAACATGTTTTTGCTTGCAGGTTCACCCGTTGTAACCCAATTCATCTCAAGTATGTTTGCGATAAACCTTGCCTGGTCTTCTGTTAGTTTAACTTGAATATACTTTATCATCGTGTACTCTCTTTCTACTCCGATAACTTGACATGTAGTTGCGTGTACACTCCCTGCAATCTCTCACACCGTTTTTTCTAAGGTATGTATTTTCTGGTGTGTACTCATGCCCGAACTTACAGTGTGTGTCCGCCCTTCTTGACCCAATGCCACGCAAATAGTTTTCACTCACTGTCACAGGCTCTAAATGTTTTGGATTCACACAAAGAGTATTACGGCACAAGTGGTCAATTACTAACCCCTTTGGTATCTCGCCCACAAAGTTCTCATACATCACACGATGTGCAAGGACAGTTGTATGTCGATACTGTATGTAGCCATAACGCCCGTTGTTGTGTTTCGCCCACAACCAACAATCGTCTAAGTTAATGTCGGAGTGATGTGTCATGTAGGTAGTATAGCCTAAACTAACAACCCACACAACCCTCTCCTTTCAGACCATCTAAACAGCTATTATTCATCTGTACTCTAGCCAGTAACTAAACTGGCGTTGACTAGGCTATAACTTTCGTAAAATCTGGTTTTTGAGGCTTGCCGACTATTCTGTCGTATGCCTCGTCCCATGAAAGATTGTCATTTGAGGTTGTACCCACAAACTCTATTTCATCTGGGTTATAGCCGTTGTATGTCAGTATCTTGTAAGCTGTAACATGGTTTTTATCACCCACAAGGTAATAATTACCTAGTTGCTTACTACTTAAACGTATTATGCCTAAGTCTGTTACTTTCATTGCTTATACTCCTTTAAATTAGTTACTAATTAGAGTACAGATTATTGATATAGAACAGGTTGCCAGTCATAAGACTAGCAAGGTAGTTCATCTTGATACATTTCAAGCTCTGTTGCTGTTGCGCCTGTTTCAAGTGCTCTGGCTAGCTTGTGATTATCTGTTGCGATTGTATCAAGTCCGATTGTTGTAACTAGCCTGTCACCCTCTAAAACATAACTCATGTACTTGTAGTGTTTGCTCTTTACTTCACGTAATTTGCTCACATCACCGTAGTATTTTGTCGTGTCGTGACTGTAGGCTAAAACTTGTTTCAACATTTGATTATCTCCTTAAATTATGGTTGACAATCTGTTCTATATCTTGATAATGAGTGCTTATCAGGCTAGCTGTTAATGTTTAATCTAGTTAATATTTAATCTGCTAGTTAAAGCCCGCAAGCTTCGTAAAATCTCTTTTCGTCAAAACGTGGGTTCTCTTGTTTGATAACCCTAACGAAGTAACTTATACAGTATTTAACTTCTGCAATCGTGTTCTCTGTTTCTTCGTATTGTGTTTCTTCCTTGATTGCTTCAATGTGTGATTTTATGCTATTTGCTAATGTAATGTAATGTTGTTTAGTCATAGTCTTATATCCTATTCCCTAGCCTGATAGCCACTCATTATCTTGCGCCCCGTTTGGTGGTTAGCTTACCGCTGTTGTATTAAATTGTTAAGGTTCTATTCTTGTCCCACCATTACAGGCGATATAAGACTGTTTAAGCCGTCTTAGGTCATAACCTGGTAGCTTATGTTGCTCATATCCCCTGTTTGGTAAGTCTCTCAATGTTCTTGCACTCATTTTAGTGAGTACATGTGAAGGCTATTACTAGCCCTCTCATGTAACCATTATCTACCAGTAACTGTAGTGATGAACGCTTTTGCTCTTTTGATAGTGGGGAAGCTCCAGGTCTCTCCCGCCCAAAAGACGTGTACTACGTTTACTGTTCCGAAACTGCTACGCATTACCCTATAGTTGGTATTCTTGTAAGTCATTTTCGTTTACCTTTCTTGTTAAATGTGCTTGTGTGGTGGCTTTCGCTCACCTCACTGACCCCTATTGTATATCAAAATATAAAGATAGTCAACACCCATTATTAATAAACTTATCCACAGGCTACACCACAGCCCCAGCAACAGTCCTCACCACGCCCGCCCCTAATTCATTACTAATAGACAACTAAAGAGGTATATATACATAAGTAAACATATTAAAACCGCCCAAAACCCTAACAAACCGCCCCAACCTATTACTTAAACTATTAAGTTATTATATGAATAAAACCCCTCTTATAGAGTACATACAGCGGTTATACAGTTAAAAAACATCAATTACCGTGTAACATACCACCCAACACAATAACCATAGGGTCGCACAATATACATAACAGAGGTATACATACTAACTAACAGAGGTAAGTAACCTAGCTAACAGGGGTGTATTATAATTCGTAACAGGGGTAGGGAACCCTTAAAATGGGGTAGGGGTTTAGCGGTTCAGGGGGAGTAAAAGTGCCTTTCTCAGCGTGACAGATAGCTGTAATGACCATTGACTATACCTTATACATTATACTTTACACATTATACTGTATACCTTATACTCTATACTCATGCCGCAAGTAACATTATATATACGAAATGAAGACCTGGAGAAATGGAAACAGCTCCAGGATAAGTCAGAAGCAGTCCATAGGATGCTTAACAATGTAACAACTAAACAACCAGAGCTAGTCGAGGATGAAGAGGAATCTGATTTTAGTGGCTATGCCTATGACCCTGCTACCAACCTGATATATGATAGAGAGACCCAAGAGCAAGTACCTGGTAAGGTAGACGGAAATGGTAAGATAGTAGCAATTTATTAAGAAAGCCTGGGGACCCCACTAACATGAAACAAGTAGATAAACCAACAGACAAAGAACCAGTTTTTAGTGAAATAAAGTTGAATAGGCGCCAGCTTAGGTTTATAGAATACTGGCTGGACCCGACTAATAACGAAACCTTTGGTAATGCCTACAAAGCGGCGACTGCTGCTGGCTTTAGTAAAAGCTATGCTCGGATTATAACTACCAATACTTTAGGTTTGGAGTGGGTTAAGGAAGCCAAGAAACGCCTGGCTGTTTATGAAACTGAACATATCTACCGTGGCTTTCAGGATATTGCTGCTCATGGAGCTCAAGATAGAGACCGACTTAAAGCACTGGAGCTGATGGGTAAAGCTAGAGGAATGTTTATTGATAGGGTGCAACAGGATGTACAAGTTAAGTTTGTAAATGCTGTACCTCGACCTGAAGGTGAAGTAATAGACATTGAACCCATGAAAGTAGAAGAAGATGGCGACAACAGTTAAAGTCCCCGACTATACCGCCAGTGATAGACAAACTAAGTTCCATACTAGTACCGCTTTTGAAACCCTCTATGGTGGAGCGGCTGGTGGTGGTAAAACTGCTGCACTGGTAGCTGAAGCTGTAACCTATGGCATGAAGTTCCCCAAGTCCAGAATCTACATCTTTCGTAAAACTATACCCGAGCTTAAACAATCAGTAATCCCTGAAATTTATAGACAGTGTGCTGACTTTATAAACCTAGCCAAAGGTATGCACTACAACTCCCAAGACAGAACCTTTGTTTTTAATAACGGTTCCATTATCCAGCTGGCCTACCTAGAGAACCCAGCTGATATGTACCGCTACCAGTCTGCTGAAATCCACCTGTTACTAATAGACGAGGTAACTCACTTCACCCAGGAACAGTATGAGTTCTTAAAAACCCGTGTTCGTTCTACTGGCAAACGTCCCTTAAAAGTAATGGCCGCTACCAACCCTGGAAATATTGGCCATGCTTGGGTTAAGTCCTACTTTATCGACATCGCCCCACCTGAAACTATCTATACCGACAAGCAGGGCAACACCCGACAGTTCATCCCCGCTAAAGTCTCTGACCACCCTGACGCTGACTTTAGAGATACCTACACCAGACAACTACAATCCATCTCCGATACTAACTTGCGACGAGCTTATCTAGACGGTGACTGGGATATATTCGCAGGACAGGCTTTTGAAGAGTGGCGTCGAGATGATGAAGATGGGAAACCGTACCACGTTGTTAGACCTTTTGAAATTCCCAAGCACTGGGTTAAGTGGTTTGCTTACGACTGGGGTTACAACTCCTTTGCTGCTGGTGTTTGGCTGGCTAAAGACCCTAGCTCAGAACGTATTTACCTTTACCGAGAGTTTTATGAACACGCTATGAGTGCTTCAGTTCAGGCTGAGACTATCTTTATGCTAGACTCCGACGACACTATTAGAATGCGACTAGCTGACCCCTCCCTTTGGAAACAAATTGGTAACGCCGAAACTGGTGAAACTATAGCCGCTATCTTCCAGCGTTCCAACCTAATCTTCCAACCCGCCAACAATGACCGTAAAGCTGGCAAAAACGCTGTTCACGAAGCATTGGCTCCAATGGCCGACGGATTACCTGGTCTACAGGTTTTTAGTTCTTGCGTAAACTTCATCCGTACCTTCCCTAACCTACCAGTAGACATCAACCGCATAGAAGATGTTATGACTAAGGGCGTGGAGGACCACCTTTATGATGCACTCCGTTATGGCTTAATGAACCAACGCCCTGCTAAATTCCCCCAACCCAAAATAAATCAAGATTTAGTTAGACAGCGAGCGAGGTATGCACATTTGTAATAATGTGTGGTATATTTAAACTAAACTGAGTACCCAAAAATAACCGTGGCCACTAAAAAAAATAAGAAAACATCAGAACCAGACCTAGTAGCTCAAGTAGTTGCTGGCTTTACTAGCTCTTGGAACTACCGAGAGTCTTCTTTTCACACCCAGTGGCAGGATATGTACAAGCTGTACAACTCCGAACGGGTACATGTTAGCTATAACGGTATTTCTGACACCTTTGTACCACTTTCCTACTCGACAATCGAGACCATGGTTAGCGCTACCAGTGGTGAAAAACCGCTAGTTGAGTACATCCCTACCAAATATGAGCAAAACACCAATACAGAAGTCCTAAACGCCCTATTTTCCTACTACTGGGACATGGACGGCTGGACTAATAAGTTTATCCAACACTCTAGAAACCTCTTTTTGTATGGTACTAGCGTTATTTACACCTACTGGGACATTGACCACCCCGTAGCTCGCAATATTCCACTCCGAGACTTCTTTATAGACCCTTCAGCTACCATACTTAACTACCAAAACGCTCGTTATATGGGCTACCGCTTCCTTGCAGACAAAGAAGAACTTAAGAACGAGAAGGTAGTTGACCCTGAGACTGGTGAATTAGTACCAAAATATAAAAACCTCGACAAACTAGACACCAACTACGAAGCTGGCGACCAGACCGACAAGCAAGAAAAAGACACTATGATGGGCTCTACCCTAGATAAGAACGCTCAGAAGAACCAAATAGAGGTACTGTGCTACTGGACTAAAGACCAAGTAGTGTATGTCGGTAACCGAGACCAGGTTATTTATGAATCCGAAAACTACTACAAGCAGCGCCAGCAGTTCTTAGGTTACGAGAACCCAACTGGTATGTACCCATTTGTAATTGATGCTAACGCTCCCGACGAATCTCTCCTTTACGGACGAAGTGTGCTACAACCAATCGCTAAATCTCAGGAACTACTAAACGATATTACTAACCAGAATATTGACGCTGTTTCCTGGGCTCTTGACCCTGTCATGGAGCTTGACCCTCAATACGCCTCCTACATTGACAAGATTGCTAACGTAACGGGTGCTGTTTATCCCTTCAAACCTGGTTCATACCAAGCCGTCAACAAACCAACTATCCCATCCAACGCCTTTAACGAACGTGTCAACATTAAGAACGAAATCCGTGAGACTACTGCGGTTGACCAAATCCTTAAAGGTACCAGCTCGTCTGGCGACACCACCGCAACCGAGGTTAAGGCACAGATAGCTTCTGCTGGCCGACGTTTTGACTTGATTCTATCCTCTATGGAAAACGGTGGTTACTACCAGTTCGCTAAACTCGTCTTCCAACTTATTCAACTCTACGTTACTACCCCTACTATCATGCGTGTGGTTGGTGAAAAGGGTGTTGATTGGCAACTATTCAATCCTGAGCAATTCAAAGGTGACTACGAACCACGCATTAAACTACAGGCTTCCTTAATGCAGGAACGCAATAAGAAGATGCGTGACTTAAAAGAAATGTACTCAGCGATGCTTGGCTCACCATTTGTAAACCAACAGAATCTTACCCGTCTAATCGTAAAGAAAGCCTTTGACCTAGAGCCAGATGAGGTAGATGGTCTAGTCTACACCGAAGAAGAGATGGCTAAAATGTCATCTAAGCCTAAAGACGAAACCGACCCTAAAGAGCTTATTAACTACAAAGATGTCCCACCTGATGTTAAACGACAGATGGAAGAAGCCGCTGGCTACCAACCATCTGCTATGCACGACCACTCTCTTGATTCCCTCACTATGGAGGAAGCCGCCAAACAAGCGACGGCCCTTGGAACAGTAGCCCCAACTGGAATGATGCCCGATGGATTAGGTATGGCCCCACAAGCCGCACCACAACCTGGAGCAACTGATGGATTGGGCTAATCAATTTAAGAGTTTGCTATCCTCGCCTCTGGGTCAGGAACTACTAGCCGACCTTAACGCCACTAAACAGAAGTGTTTAGATGAAGCCAGCCAGCAAGAGACAGCGGAAGCTGCCTTTGGCTTGCTTAAAGAAGCGGGAGGTGTTATAAAGGCTATAGAACATTTGCAGTTCCGAGCAGTTACGCCCAAGGACGAGGGGAGCAAGACCCAAAAATAAACACGCTCAGTTACCTTGCTCCTCTACCCCTGAGCGTACCTTAAAAAAATAGGAGAAAAAGATGGACGAAACCACAACTTCGGACAGTGGCGCTATTACAGCACAACCACAAATAGACGAAGCGGGCTCGAACGAGGCTATAGAAGGCAACGAACAAGTCATATCAACTGACGAGAACGGTACACCTTCACTACAACCTCTTTCATCGCAAGCACCCACCCAAAGTGCAGACGAAGCCGTTTCCGAAACAGAGTCTAAAGACTCAACAGAAACAAAAGAGACACAAGCTGAATACGCAGCAGACAAGACTGACGACGAGATACTCGCTTGGTCGGAGAAGAAGGGGATTAAACTTAACCCCGATAACCCGAATGAAGTGAACTTAGCTCGTATGCAGCTCGAAGCTGAACGTAAAATGCACCAAGCAAACCAACGGCCAGCAGTTACACCACCTGAAGAAATCCCAATTACAGGCGACCCAAACATCGACCAAGTAGTTGAAAGACAAAATCAGACTGAACTACGGATGTACGTTAGAGACTGGTTCGAGGCTAATCCTGATATGAAGGACCACCGCACCGAACTACAAGAAATTGCTCAACAGCGACCATGGCTAACTGACATGGACGACATCAAAGCTCATTTCTTAGCAGACCCTAGCCGAACAGACAAACTAAAGGCTGAAGGTGGCAAGCAAGCTCTTCAAAACCTCGCTCAGAAACAACAAGCAATACCCCCAGAAGCTGCTGCTACTAATAGTGCAGTCTTTGAATCCCAGAACATTACGCCTCAAAACGTCTTTGAACTGGTAGATAAGAATGACCAAAAGTGGTACGAAAAGAACTACGAAGCTATTAACAAAGCAATCTCTGGTAAATAAATAACAAAGGACAAATAAAACAATGACAACTGGAGCATTTAACTCTGGAAACGTGAACATTGGCGCAACAGCTGCTAACGTTTTCCGACCTAACATCTGGAGTCGTGAAGTTTTGATGTTTGTAAAAAGCAACCTAGTTTTGCTTCCACTCATCAAACACTACGACGCTGACGTGCAGAGCTCAGGCCAAACTTTGGAAATTCCAAACGTTACAACCATTTCTGCAAACCTAAAATCACAAAACACTGTAGTTACTTTGAACTACAACACAGAAACCAAAACTACTATTACTTTGAACAAGCACTACGAAAGCTCATTCTTAGTAGAAGACCTAGTAAAAATCCAATCTGCATACGACTTAAGAAGCGACTACACACAAGCTGCTGCTTACGCAATCGCTGAAAAAGTTGACAACGACATCGCTCGTTACATGACCACAGCTTGGACTGGTTACGGCGCTTACGGCACAGCCCTAAACGACAACCTAATCCTAACCGTAAACCGATACTTGAGCGAGAACAAAGCACCACGCTCTGACCGTTCAATCGTAGTTCACCCTAAAGGTGAAGCTGAAATGTTAGCTATCGACAAGTATGTTCGTTACGACGCACTTGGTGTAGGTGGCGACCAGAACAGCATTAAAAACGGTAAAATCGGACGCATCTACGGCGCTGATGTCTACATGAGCCAGAACTTATACTGGTTAGACACCGCAACTGACGAATATAGCTCTCTATTCTTCCACAAGGAAGCATTTGCAGTAGCTATGCAGTTGACACCTCGAACTCAAGCACAGTACAAACAAGAACACCTTGGCTGGCTTGTAACAGTAGATGTCCTCTACGGCATAATGCCACTTCGCTCAGGTTTTGGCTTCGTGCTAAAACACTAAAAACCAAAAGGGGGGCGCTTCGGCGTCCTCCATCCATAGATAGGAACTATTATGGCTAAACCCAAAAAAGTAGTAGAAACACCCGTTGTTGTCGAGGAAGTAGCTGTACCAATCAGTTTAGTACCTCCTGTAAACGACGAAGGTTTCAACGTCTAACATTAAGCCCTTAATCTCAAGGGCTTTTTGTATTTATAACAATACTGTTGCTTTTTTTTGTACGTTATTGGTAATATATAACCATAAACAAGGAACAAACAATGAAAAGTCCATTACAAGTAGATAAAGACACAGTAAAAGAGTTCAACATCCCACCAGAGGCTGAACTTCACCCTAGGCAAAAACTAGCTTTCCTAGAGAATCAACTCCACGAACTTAAGAGTATGGCGTGGAGAGCTAGGGTAGATGTAGTTCACGCTAAAAGACTACAAGAGAGTCCTATTGAAGCACTCCAGACCAAGGGCAATAACAATATGTTGGAACACAAAAACCAGGTACAGCAATTTACTGGTGGCATCTTGATGATACAAAAAATGATTGAAGAACTCAGAGATGAAAACCCAGACATCACGGGCGAAATTACCGAGTCAGTCTAGAGCTAAGTTAGCAGTTGTTTTACCATCCAGAGGGTTGATGTTCAGCCAAACGCTAGAGGAGCTGCTTAACGAGCTTTCTGACTTTGATTACGAAATATACTGGGCGCACGCTAAAAGCCTTCCAGAGTGCTTTAATGAGCCCACAGAGCGTGCTTTAGCTGACCCTGATGTCTACGCTATTCTTTTCTGCGAGGATGACATGATTATCCCTAAAGGCATCTTGAAAGACATGTTTGCTGAGGGTTATCCAGTAGTAGCCCTAGACTACCCGTTTCAACAGAATGGTGACGCTACAGTATTACACGACCCACAGGGGATGGCTTACTGGTCTGGTACTGGTTTCCTACTGGTAGCTCGACAGGTATTAGAACAGGTAGAAAAGCCTATTTGGAGGACCGACAGAACTTTTGACCCATTTATTGATAAAGATACTCTGCACTTCTGGCCCCGCAAACTAAACAAGGTATTCTACGGACTACACGACTTAAACTTTGGCCTAGTTCTTTATTCAGCCAGTCTACCAGTCAAACCTATGGCTAAAACGGCTGGACAACGTAAATTAGTACAACTGGGTGATGCTCGCTCTAATAATGGAGCTCACAGGATAGAAGAATTAACAGTGGTTGGCAGAGACCTAGTATCTGGCATGATTAACCCCGAAAACGCTAATATGTTCCGAGGTGCCCTGAACCGAGTCAAACGAGTTAAGTTTTGGGAAGACATCCCCCCTTTCATCTCTTATGACGAAGACAATCAACCATATTTAAACGATGGGCGGAAATATGAAGTCGTCCAATAAACCAATAAAAGTAGCCGTTATTCTACCATCCCGTGGGCTGATATTCTCGCAGACAGCCGACGAAATACTCCAAAACGTTAAACAGGTTCCACACAAGTTCTTCTTCTCACACGGCCAACCAATTCCAAACTGTTTTGAAGAACCAACTCAACGAGCCCTAAAAGATGATTCCATTACCCACCTATGGTTTGTAGAAGACGATATGATTCTACCCGACGGCCTACTGTTAAAGATGATACAAGAGAACGCCAACGCCGTTACCTGTGATTACCCCACCAATAAAGAGGGCCGTGGTTCAGTATTCTTTGACCGTGGTGGTTCGGTAGTGTTCTGTGGTACAGGTTGTTTGCTAGTTAAGCGAAGTGTTTTTGATTCTATTAAGACCCCGTACTTTACAGACAAGGTGCGTTGGACAATGCTCAACTATGGTAGTGCCATTAAATTGGTAGCCAGTGAAGCCACTAAACTAGATGGTTATGGACTACATGACATTACCTTTTGCATGAAACTCTGGAAGACAGGAGTTATTATTAAAACTTTACCTGTTAAGTTAGGACAACGTAAATTACTGGCATGGGGTAAAGCTGGTTCTAATGACGGCGCTCATAAGATAGAAAAATGGACAAAGATTAAAAAAGATATGCGTTTAAAAGCTATAGAAAGACAACCTCTAGCTACGGGAGCTAAGGGCAAATTGGTGGTGGTAGACACTCCTACGGGAGCAGTTTCAACTAGCAAAAAACACGCCGATAACTTAGTGGCTCAAGGCTTGGCTACCTACCCCCCAAAACGACATACCATAATTGATGATGGAGACGTAGAGATATGAAACTAGCTATTTGTTTAGTAACCCACAACCGATTAGATTACACCAAAAAAACTATTAGAAGTCTTTTAGATACTATAGAAGTCCCCTACTACTTAGTAGCTGTAGACAATGCCTCTACTGATGGAACTCAAGAATACCTGAGTAGTCTACTAGAACGGGGAAGATTAAACGATTTCATACCCAGCACTACAAATCTTTATCCAGGTAAAGCCTGTAATTTGGGTTGGCAACGTGCTCTAGAGTTCTATCCTCAAGCTACGCATTTAATGCGACTAGACAATGATATGCACTTTGAGCGAGGCTGGGATTTGCGAGCTCAAGAATACTTCCAAAACATAGACCGACTGGGTCAACTCGGTTTAGATTTTGATGGTGGTGAGAATAAAGTACCCCAATTTTATAATGGCATGGGCTTGATAGAGTGGCCTGGGTGCGTTGGTGGGCCAAATATCCTACGTCGCACAATATGGGATGGTGGCCTCAGATATGACGAAACACCGTGGGAAGGTAGTCGCTCCAAACTTCAAGAAGATTCTAAATTATCTCGCCAGGTACTTAAAGAGGGCTGGCTAGTTGGCCACATGGATGAACGATTAAGCTGGACATTTGCTGACGAAAGTAACTGGAAAGACTACCCTGAATATTATGAGAAGACTTTTTATGACCGTGGTTATGATGAGAACGTTTTAAAAATAAGGGGGGTCAAATGAAGTATCAAAAAAAACCCGTAACCATAGAGGCTATCCAATGGACGGGCAATAATTACTCAGAGGTTAGCGCTTTCGTAGAAGAGGCTGATAAGGTGGCGATTACCACTGTAGATGGCACCATAAGACTAATGAGCCTCAATGGCTATATGTCTGCGCAAGAGGGAGATTATATTATTAAAACTCAACGCAACGAAGTTTACCCCTGTAATCAAGTATCATTCAAGGAAATCTACGAGGCAGTATGAAAGTTATGAGCATAGTCGGCACCAGGCCCGAACTAATTAAAATGTCCGAGATAGTTAAAACTTTAGATAAACACGTTAATCATATCTTTGTACACACAGGCCAAAATTATGACTACGAGTTAAACGAGATATTCTACAAAGACCTAGAGCTACGCAAACCAGACCACTTTCTGAACTGGAAAGGTGGTAGTTTAGCAGAAACAGTTGGACATGTAATGGTGGGTGTAGAGAAACTACTAAAATCAGAAAAGCCCGATGCCGTAGTAATACTCGGTGATACTAACTCAGCTTTGGCTGGAATCATAGTTAAACGAATGAAAATACCACTATTCCACCTAGAGGCTGGCAATCGTTGTTTCGATGATAATGTTCCCGAAGAAATTAATCGTCGTATTCTAGACCATATCTCTGATGTCAACATGGTTTACACCGACGCCCAACGACATTACTTAATTCAAGAGGGTGTAGCAAAGGACAGAATCTTTTTAATGGGTAGCCCAATGGCAGAAGTGATTGCTAACGCCAACAGCCACTTAGACAATACCGACATATTGGACCGCTTAAATTTACGCAGTGTTCCTTACTTTCTAGTAAACATCCACCGAGATGAAAGCACTGAGATACAAAAGAACCTGGATATTTTAGTAGATACGCTCAATACAATCGCCGAGAAATACGAATCAGACATCATCCTGTCCACACATCCAAGGCTCCAAAAGAAAATAAGCGATAAGAAGATAATCTTTAATAATAGAGTTAGGGTAATGAAACCCTTTGGATTCTTCGACTACCTAAACCTACAGACTTATGCTCGCTGTGTGCTTAGTGACAGTGGCACGATTGCCGAGGAGTCAGCTATCTTAGGCTTCCCCGCTATTACCATCAGAAATGCTATAGAACGACCTGAAGCTATCGACCACGGCTCTATTTTGATGACCGGGGTAGACAAGGAAAACATACTACTCTGTCTAGATGCCGTAAAGGAACCAGTGATGGCTCCTGGAGACTACTTTATTGAGAACTGTTCTGAACGAGTGCTTAAAGTAATACTTGGCTATACAGGCTACGTGAATCGAGTGGTATGGCGAAAATAGTTATAACTGGGGGTACGGGTAGTTTTGGTAATGCCTTTGTAAAGAGATACTACACCAGCCACGACTTAACTGTCTTTAGTAGAGACGAAAATAAACAATTTGAGATGAGAAAGCTCTATCCTAACGCCAGATATGAGATAGGCGATATTAGAGACAGGGCTAGGGTTGGAGAAGTTATTAACGGCCACGATTATGTCTTTCACGCTGCTGCCCTAAAACAAGTACCTAGTTGCGAGTTCTTCCCCTTTGAAGCCGTCAAGACCAACATACTTGGCGCAGAACACGTTATAGACGCAGGGCAGAGAGCTGGTGCTAAGGTAGTATGTTTATCAACCGATAAGGCAGTTTATCCCATAAACGCTATGGGTATTTCTAAGGCTATGATGGAACGTTTAGCTGTATCTAAGGGTGCAGTAGTAACTCGCTATGGTAACGTTATGCGCTCCAGGGGTTCAATTATTCCTATTTGGGAAGCTGCTGCTGAGAAGGGCGAGCCGCTAACCATAACCAGCCCCAACATGACTAGATTCTTATTATCACTCCAAGACTCTATTAACCTCGTTATGTTTGCCTTAGAGAATGGCCAGCCTGGAGATACTTTTGTAAAGAAAGCACCCGCCTGTACTATGCTAGACCTAGCAACTGCTATCAGCGACCACCACCAGATTATAGGCATCCGTCATGGTGAGAAAATGCACGAATCTCTTATATCCGAGGAAGAGATGTACCGAGCCGAAGATATGGGTGATTACTATAGAGTAAAGGCCGACTCTAGAGATATGAATTATGACCAGTATTTCGTAGAAGGTCAGACGACCACTCCGAAAGCCGCCTACACCTCAGCCAACACCAAACAGTTAAACATTGAACAAATCAAGGAGTTGCTATGGACTACAAAAAACTAGAAACCTTCTCTGACGATAGGGGTACGCTTGTAGAAGCCTTTAAGTTTCCCACCGATGGCCAGCTATTCTATGTCGTAGCTCCACCTAATCAGACCAGAGGTAATCATTATCACAAGATTAAAACTGAGCACTTTCTAGTAGTCTATGGCTCGGCTTTGATGAAAGTTAGAGACCGCAAAGATAAGGGAGTAGTTAGAGTAGAACTTGGTGGTGATAATCCAATGGTAGTTTCCGTACCACCCAATCATACCCACTCTATTACATCAGGTAGTGATGGCTGTATATTTATTGTTTGGGTAGATACCTTATTTGATTATAAAAAACCAGACACCTTTAGGGAGGAGGTCTAAATGAATCCATACATTTATGTGCAAGAAGCTGTAAAAGGGGGTAAGAGTTTATTATCGCTGTGTGCTGGCATTGGTCTAGAACTGAACAATCTAGATACTCAGGATGTTACAGCGGTTGACTTAGCTCCACAGTACCTTGAAGCTCTAGAAAAGCGAATTAGTGGCGTTAAGACAGTTGTTAGTGATGCTTTAGAATATACCAAGAAACAACCCGACAACTCTGTAGATGTTATATCAATTATTGATGGTATAGAACACATGGATAAAAAGACGGGTGTAAAGTTAATTAAAGAGATGAAACGTGTAGCTAGGGAGAAGATACTACTGTTTACGCCTCAAGGCCCAGGTGAGGACGGTTATCTTAAGAACGAACCGCACAACGCCTGGGGCATCGAAGGTGCCGACCATTTCCAACTGCATCTTAGCGGCTGGACCTCCGACGAATTACAAGACCTAGGTTTCAAGATTTTAATTAAAGCTGGCGATACCTCACAACACGGTGAACCATATTACGCCATTATGGCGGAATGGAGTAAGTAATGTTTTCATTTGTATTCCCCATGGATAGCAACCGACTAGAACAATTTACAGTTACTAAACGGCTCTATGACAGGATGCCTCAGACCAAGGAGTTTATTATTTTTACTAGAGAAGAGTTCCAGGTGGGGCGTTACCTAGACAACCACAAGCTAATGAAAGATGTTCGGCTATTCCCCTATAAAGTAAAAGAAGGCTTCAATCCTAGTCGAGCCTTTAATCTTGGAGTAAAGAAAGCTAAGTACGACAACATTATCATTACAAGTCCCGAAGTTAAGCCATTGACCGATGTACTGGGCCAGCTCGAAGGTTTTATAGGCAAGAACATTGTCTGCCAGGTATTTGATGAAGTAGAACCTGGGGGCGAACACACGACTCTAGTATGTAAGATATTTAGGGCCGAGACTCCCGCCATGTACTTTCTAGCGATGTTTAAAAAATCGGACATTGAGAAGATAAATGGTTGGGATGAAGAATTTATGAAGGGCTACGCTTATGAGGACAATGACTTTGGCGATAGATGGGTTAGGGCTGGTCTGCCATTTGAAGTTGTAGACGAGATAAAAGGACTACACCAGTACCATCCCAGAAGCGAAACAATCCACGGAGGTATGGCCAGGAATCTTCAGCACTACCATGACAATACTGACGCTGGTGTTATAAAATGTGCAAACGGGCTCATTAAATGATATTATTTAACCAACTGAAGTGTTAGGAATAACAATGGACCTAGACAAAATTCAACAGTACCGTAAACAACAACAAGTTAATCAAGAAAAACAAGACAGGATAAAAAGGCAGAGGGCTGCTACTGATGACGTAGTAAGCACCATTAGAAGTGGCTCGAAAATGACAGCTGCGACTATTATGGCTGCTAATAAAAAATCTACCGAAGAACTAGCTAAGGAGCTTAAAGAATCAGGCTCTACTGTAATGGAGGCTATTCAAAGCTCCAATAACACCTTATCCGATGCTCTCAACAACCTAGTCCTAGCAACGGTGGTAGCCAAAGACCCAGCACTTATAGAGACCGCCAAAGGCTTAGAAACATTACTACGAGATATTGCTCAGGCGGGTGAAGATTTCAAGGGCTCCAAGATAAACGACCTACCCTCTGCCAACGAAAAGTTAGCGACAGCTATCAATGGCTTAGCCAATAAACTAACCAAACAGCCAGAAAAAGACTACTCTAAAGACTTTGCTGCATTACTACAAGCTATTAACAGTAAGAATTGGGCACCAAATATTGTTGTTGATAGTCCGATGGTTTCCGTACCCCCCGTTGATTTGAAACCTGTAGCCGATGCTATTGACCGCAGTAGACCAACCGAGAGCATAGACCTTGAACAGTACAAAGCTCAGGACTTAGCTGGGGACGATACTTTTCAATACGTCGGTTTTGTAGCCCCTAACGGGAGCTGGTACATAATAGAAAATGATATTGCTGGCAATTCACTCAGATACAAGTTCGGTGTTAAGAATTACCGTACAGCTTGGAAGAGTTTTAATGGCCATGTATATAGATTGTTAAACGAGGCTATCCGTGAGATTCAGGCTTAACCCACTAGCACCTAACGGCATCTCTGTTGTCGAAGAGAATACTACTATCATGGCTGGTGGTAGTTCAAGCAGTTCTGGTGACTCAGTTTCAGATACAGCCTACGGTTCAAGTTGGAACGGAGTTACTGATGTAGCACCATCAAAAAATGCTGTTTATGACGAAATGGAAACTAAAGCAGATGTAACCGAACTGGGTGCTATCAAAGTTGGTGGGCTGGCTTATTTAGGACACTCTTTTACCGCAGGTTTTGGTATAGCAACCACTGGTATACCGCAATTCCAAAGGCAAGGCTTTATTGGACGCTTGGCTGGTATGCTTCAAGTGCCAGAGCAAAACCTTAAACCAATAGCCACTTCTGGTTCATACTTAGCAAGAACTACCTCTAGCTTTAACTCACCCTATTCTGGCTGGAGTGGCATGTTTGCTTTCTTTGGGCCATATTCTTCTTATAACTTTTATAGCCTATCTCAGACTTACTACACACACCCTGCTGTTGCTCAACCCTGGCCGTTGCTTATAACGCATGGTATTAACGATATTGGCTATTATGGAGCAACTGGCACATCGTCACTTACCAAGCTACAAATTAGAAACGCCTGGAAACACGCTATGCGAGGAGTGCTATCTAAGCACCGAAGCGGTAACGAGTGGGGCAGCTACTATAACGGAAGTGCTGCAGCCACCTGGCGTTCTGGTTTGACATTTAGTGGTACATGGAGCGACCAAACAGTAAGCCCAACGGATAAAGAGTTGGGTGGTGCTTCTGGGCCGTTTCGCAAAGCCACTGCTACCAATACCGATTATGTAGAATTTGCCATACCCTCAGACTTTGTGGGTGGCACTTTTGCTTTCTCTTTTATATCTCAATTAAATGGCAAGACGACTCTATCAACCGCTTCAATGAACAATACAGATGTTACTACCGCTATAACTGTGGCTGACGGCTCAACAACTTTTCCTGCTAGTGGCAATTTTAGAATAAAGATGTCTGGTTCAAACGAAGAAATGCTAGTAACCGCAGGACAAGGCACTAACAACTGGACAGTAACTAGAGGCTTTAATGGCACTTCTAAAACCACCCACGCAAGCGGTGAGCAAATAACCATGATGGACACTGGTCTAATTGCTACTTGGTCTACAAGCGGTTCAAACGCCTCAATAACTGGCACTACTACCCTGCAATCTCAGGGAGCTATGGGTTCTCCAGTCTGTGTAGTTACAAGGTTTGCTTGCACCTCTGCTGACGCTGGCAAGACTATCAGAGCTACAATATCTGGAATAGTAGCCTCAGATACCTATACTAAAGCTCAGTTTGACGCTGTGTGGCTGGAAACTAATAAGCCCAATCCTTGCGTAATAGAGAACGCAACTAGCTGGCACAATGCAGCAGGTTACAGCGGCTATACTGCTAACTCAGTAACCGACTACGACAACCTAAACGCTGATACCGCTACTGTTGTAGCCGAGTTTGACAACCTAATTCAAATAGCTGATGTAAGCTCGGCTTTCTACAAGCGGACTTGCTACCCACAGAGCTCAATGAACAACACTGACGCTACTACTACTGTGAGCGTTACTGCTAACGACCCGACAACTTTTGCAGCACTAGGCACTGGCTGGCTATTAACTGGTTTTGCCGAGGATATGCTAGTTACTGCTAACACCTTAGTGTCTGGCTCTACCTTTTCAATCACTGTTACCAGAGGGTATAACGGAACTACTAAGTCTAGTCACCCAACAACTTCAATAATGGGCGACATGACCTGGATGAGTTCTGACCATGTTCACCCTAACTCTGAGGGTGCTATTGTTAGAGCAGATATAATCTATGACGCTTTCGCAGCTTGCGCTCCTTACTATAGTGAATATGGCGAGGCAGCAGCTTCTTCAAGCTCAACCCAAGACGCTCACGATACCCACTTTGGCGTAACCGATAACTGGTGGCAACAAGCCCCAACAGGCGGTAACTTAACTGCTAACACTACATTTACTAAAGATAAGCAGTGGTACTGGCCTTTTAGAGTGCCTGAGAGGGTGATTTTGGCAGGAGTGGCGATTGTTACTGGTACATCTGCTGGTACATCTACCAACGTAAGGTTTGGCTTATATACACCAGGTATTGACCGCTCTACTCCTGGCGATTTAGTACGAGAACTTGGAACATCTGCAACCACAGCCACCACCTCATCAAGAGAAGTTACAACGCATGTTGTCTTAGAGCCTGGCATTTACTGGATAAGCGTGGTCAACCAGGGCACAACCGCAGGTGGTGTTAGAACAGTAACGGGTGCAAACATGGTGCCGTTTTCTCCGCAATATGTATCATCTGTGAATACGGGTGTAGCGTTAAACACTTTCTTTGCTGAAACTGGTGTGAGTAGTAACTGCCCAAGTTCGGCAACGCCTGTATCTGACGCTGGCCCAATACCTTATGTGTGGCTTAAATTTAGGAAACCGAGGTACTTTTAAATGGAATTTCAAGATAAAGCATATATTTACCCTATGGATTTTCAAAAAGGGGATATTATCTGGAACGATAAAGGTGATAAGAAGTATATCCATGGAGTTGTGGAGATTAAGAACGATTACTTAGTATCTGAGGGCGACACTGGCGATGGCGAAAAGAAACCTGTGAACGCTATGGAGCTAATGGGCTATACATTGTTTAGTAGAACCGCTAACGAAGTATAGTTTTACCTAAACAAAAAATATCAATATTATGGTACAATCAGAATAACTGAGTGATAGGATAATACCTTGAGCTACCAATTTTCAGATTTAAAGACAAAGCTACAGTCCCAAGTTGGGGACTCTAACCTAGATAGTACCCTGGCTGGTGATGCTATTAATGATGCTCAACAAGCTATATTTAACAACTTTGATTTAACCCTCAACTCTGGTACCCAATCAAACACTGTAGCGGCTGGAGCTAACAGTTTAACTTCTGCTTTACCGAGTGATTTTCAGAGGGTTTATTCTTTGTACATTAGTTCTCCTGCCGCTCAAGCCTGTGACCTGACCGACTTCTACTTATCACCCAAGAACTTCCGCACCTTATACCCATCGGTCTATACAACTGGCCCACTCCAAGACTGGACATACTACACCAGTATTATCTTCTCTACTCTGGCCGCTGAAGATTACACCCTATCAATTGATTACATTAAGTCTGTGCCAATTCTAACTGCCGACGCTGATGTACCAGTTGTGCCTGAATCTTTTAAAGAATTACTGATGCTTGGAGCTAAAATGAGAATCTACGAGCAAAAAGAAGACTTTGATTACGCTGGACAATTTACTAATCGTTATGCTGATTTATTAGAATCTTTTATTACTCGATATGGTATGAGGCAGGTAGATAATCAGGTTATAGTTCCAGGCGCAAGGCGACGAATCGGAGGTTTCTAGTGAAACTACGCAGAGGACCCCAACAGTTCACGGGACGTAGGGTTAAAGAAATATCAGTTGGTGGTAGTGGTTCACCTTTTGCTGGGCTCAACACCACTTTCCCATATACTCAGCTTAAAGATGGCGAAAGCCCTTCTTTTTATAATGTCCGACTATACGCTAGAAAGTCTGATGACCGACGTGTAGCTGTGGCTACTAGAAAAGGGCCAGGCTTCTATTCTGTTCCACTGGGAGAAACTCTAGACGCTCAGGTTACCTCAACTACTGGCGCATCCGATGCTACACTTACTACAACTAGCTGGGTGGCTGATAAGTTTACTAACAATACTGCTGGCCGATTAACTAAAGTATCTCTAAACCTAAAAACTGGTACTACTCCCACCCAACACGTTATGGTGGCTATCTATACTAACAGTGGCGGTTCGCCAGGTTCACTACTAGCAACTTCCAGTATTTTATCCAGTAGCATAACATCCAGCTACACCTACCTAACCGCTAGATTTATTGAAGCTCCTGAAGTATCTGCTGCTACTGATTACTGGGTTGTCGCTTATATGCAAAATGGTGGCTCTG
>Ga0208147_1000200_pt1 | contig 21926 bp, 22 predicted proteins | sample DEB3_08_DNA_FD_184520 | JGI IMG/M metagenome (GOLD analysis project Ga0208147, IMG submission 184520) | Aqueous microbial communities from the Delaware River and Bay under freshwater to marine salinity gradient to study organic matter... | ecosystem: Environmental > Aquatic > Marine > Coastal ... | reverse complement strand
CTGCTTCTTCCTCTGTAATAGTGTCTCCTTCTTTAACAGGCACACCATCTATAGAAGTGAAGCCATAGCCTATAGTCCATTTACCCCCTTCATCTTGATAGGCTTTACTACGGAATCCCTCTTTAGATTTTATAAATTCTTTTGTTAGCATGTCTTGTTCCTTTGGTTTTGTTGTTTGTTCTTGTTGCGGTAGAGAAATACCTAATTCAGGTGCATAGTTTCTTAACACTTGACTTGCTGATTCAGATTTGGTAATACCATTTATGGCAGCATTAGCTTTAACTATATCATTAATTCTATCTGCAATACTATAACGTGCTTCTTGTGTATGTTTGGTATTTACTCTGTCTGTTCCTTTCTCATATACAGTGAGACTCACTTCTCCAGTAGGAGTTACAGTAATAGTATTATCCCAATTAACATTACTTTCTCTTACATAGGATACAACTAAATTTAATTGATCCTCTAATATTTGCTTAGTGTTCTCTTTAACATTATTATCCAAAAATTCACTAGCTTCTTTAGGTAGCTTTGATAAAGAATAAATATAATTATCCCTAAATTGTATTTTGTCTTTTTTAGACAGTGTAGTTATATCTTTTGTAATAGTATCATTGTATAGACGCATTGTTTCTGCTACAGCTTTAGGATTACCATCTGCTATAAAAGTATCTAAAAAGTGAACTGCAGCAGATTTATTTCCTAATTGCTGCATTTTATTTAATAGTAGCTTTTTAACTTCTGGAGTATATAACGCTGCCTGAAGTTGGTGGAAATCTTCAATTAGTGGAGCTAAACTTGGATTGTTTTTAATCATAGTTGCTTTGGTTTTATCTGATAAAGCCATCTTTATAAAGGATTCATCATAGCCTATTTTAGCCATTGAAGCAGACAAAGCATTATCCCACTCCTTTACAGCATCAAATTCTTCTTTAGATATTTTTTTAGAATTATACTTTTCTATAATATCTTTCTTTTGTTTATACAAAGTTCTAAGATTTTTAGTCATATTAGAAGCTTCTTCATAGGTATATCCAGATTTAACTAAAGCATTATGCCTATCTGTAAGAGCTTCTTCTATTATAGAAGTAAAATTCAAATCCAATTGTATTAACTCATTTTTATCTGTTGTATTATTTCTTAAAGTAAGATATTCATCTACAGCTCCATCAAGCCTTCTAATAGAGGCTGCCGTGATTCCTGCAGCTTGTTCTTCTCTCTCAAATCTATTTGATTTTTTTAAATGATCGTCAAGCTTACCATTGCGTTCTAATTGTTGGTATAACGCATCTTCATCTGACCTTTTTTGTATTTCAGGCAGCATTTGCCTTCTATATTCTTTAGAAGTAACTTTTTCAGGATCTAAAATCAACTTTACTGATTTAGCTTGTGCTGTAAATAATTCGATTTCATCTTTTTCAGCTTGACGTTGTGCTTTTTCAATAGCAATATAAGGATCTGTAATTTTCCTTATACCTGCTGCATATAAGGTATCTCTAGCATGTTCTATTAAGGCACTAGCATAGCCTGGGTTTCTATTTACTGCTTCTCTTAAGGCTTTTGCGTGGCGAAGCTCAACATCTTTAGAAGCTATCGCCCCTTGTTCTTTTGCCTTTATAAGTTCTTCAGTTTTTCTTATATATTCAGGTTCAATATAACGAATAGATTCTGTATCTGTAAGCATTCGTTTTCTGCGCTTTAAATCCCCCAAATCATTTTCAATTTGAGCTATTTGTAGCTGACTTTCTTGTATAGGTGAATATATATCTTGTAATTCATTTCCAAGCATTCCTTTTTTATACCCTAAATGTAATTCTTGGGTAAGTTTTCCTGCTGCCTTAACAGATTCCCCTATTACTCCATACTTATATGCTTGATGTTGTATATCAGGAATATCAGACATTGCCTCAGTACGGCCTGATTCATCAACGGCAACAGTGAGTGCATGTCTAGGATCTACAGGACTTGGATTTATTCGTGCATCTAAAAATGGCATTATGTTTTCCTATTGTGTAAGCCAATCAAGAAGCTCTCCTAAGAAGGTAGAGTGGTTTTCTTTTTTAGCATTGTTTGTAGAAGTTTTAGCATCTTCAATTGCTTTATGAAGTTGTGGGGTTAGTGCTGCTTCAAATTCTTTATTTTTATAATATAGAGCTTTAGTCACTTGTTTTTTTATTGAATCTAAATCTTCTGGATTATTTACTCCAGCTAAAAATAGCATTTTATCCAATTCGTCTGTACGTCCATATTGACTCATTCCAAGTAAATCAGTTCTATGTTTCATTATGTGATCTACTATTTGTTTAGATATAGTTTTAAGTGTTGCTTTTCTAGCTTTATCTAAATCAATATTTTTGAACTCATATTGTTCTTCTATGGTACGCAAACTAAATGCTCTACCTATCGCCTCAGCATGAGTAGCCACCAAATCCCTTCTATTCCCATATTTATCTACCAAACGACCAGCTTGGAGCATTAAATAAGATTGTTCTAAATTGCCAAGACCTTTAACCAAAGTAGGAAGTTCTGTTATTAACGCCATAGCAGCTTCAGGGGTATCATATCCACCTTGAACAGTAACTTTACTATCTACTGCTTGTACATATTGTGCTATTTTAGAGAAAACAGCTAGTGCTGCTATCCTGGTCTGTCCTGCTGCTTCAGCATCAGTAAGAGATTTAGATACATTTTTAAACACCTCAAAAGCAGGGAATCCACTGCCCTGTGCAAACGGAGCCATAGCAGTGCTAAAAGCAAGTTCAGTATCTTTAGGTTCTTCAACACCCATTAGAGAATTAATGCCCTCTATGATAAGTTTATTCATTAATAAATCTATCATTCCACCTTTGTATTGGTGGTAAACTCGTTTATCCTCTTCACTACCAAAAGCATCTACCATATTGGTTAATATATATTCTCCACCTAATACACCACCAGTACCAAACCATAAGGCTTGAGATATTGCGAGTCTTTGTTTTTCTTCTTTTGTAACTGCTTTAGAAGATAAAGTTAATGCCATTTGTTTAGAATTGATAGGCATAAATTTAAACAATAAACTCCAAGCACCTTTTTGATAATCCATAACATCTGATTTACCTGCCATGCTACCAGTAAGTGCTGCTGCTTTTGCTTTTACTTGTTCAATATGGTGAACATTTCTCATATCAACATTAGGATGTAACTTTCTATATTGCTGCCAAGAATACATCCATGCACCAGCATAATTAGTAAGTTCAGCAGGGGTATAGCCAGCGACCTTCATTATATTGCCTGGAGTCGAAGCCATAGAAGATAGAGCGTGTCCTATTTTTTCATGTACCTCTGGAGATAAACTAAAATTATTATTATGAATAAGTCCTTGTACCATTACGTTTAAATCAACCCCTTGAGTAATACCAGAATTGATAAAACCATGATACATATCATCCCATTCCTTGTGGGACATACCAGCTATTTTACTACCAATATATCTTGATATTTTTAAAAATTGAGATTCATGTTGTTTAAAATAACTAGCTCGTCCCATAGTAGCGAATACAAAAGGAACAAGATTCGGAAGTCCATATCTAGCAAAGTTAGGATCTAATATTACTAAGTTACTTATATTTTGTGGCTGCACTACCCATTGACGTAAAATGTCATAGTAAATCATTAAATGTGTTGCCATAGCATTAGGAACACGAACAAAGACATTACCTTGTTTGGACATTGTACGCAGTGTCTTTTCCCCAGGTAGGCCATATTTATTTGCCAACCCTGCTAAACCATTAAAAGCAGAATTTACAAATTGATCGCTGCCCACCATACTATGAAACATTCCGTTAAACCATTCCATTTCTCTTCTAGCAGCATCCAACATCATTACATCTTCTGGAGTTTTATCCCCAGGAGGCAGTCTTAAATCATTTGGATGTAATGGCTTTTGTCCTTCAGGGAAATATTTACTATAAGTAGCAGCAAATCTTTTATCAAAGAAGTTCTTAAAATCATCCCAGGCATCTAGTTGTATAACACTCCGTCCTAGTTGTGCCATACTTTTCAAAGGATCGTCTAAAGGGTCATAATTACCAAGTCTTTTTTCCCCTCTATGCTTTTCCCAAGCAGCATACCTTAATGCTTCTTCATGTACGTCTACTACGTCCTGAATGACATCTTCATTACGCATCACTGCCTTAAAAGTAAAACCAGCATTTCTTTCATCTGCTGCCATCTTAAGTGCTAGTTCTTCAGCTTCTTTTTGCGTCCTTGCGCCAGCAATACGTTCAATAAAGGATTTTAATTTTTCTTCTTGTTCAGTGACAGCTCCATTTAAACGGACTGTTTTAGGCATACGCTGAACAAACCAGGGTGCTGTGTGATACCAGGGAATATAGGGATCAAGCTTATTTAAAGTATAATTAGGAATTTCTCCTAATTTAGACTTAGCACCTACAATGGCATATTGAAAGAAGTTATGTGATGACTCAGTTTTAACTAAATTCTTAGCTTCCGCAGAAGTTAAACTTTCTGCTATATCATTCCATTCTTTTTTTATAGCATGTTCTAATTCTACTATTTTCCTGCCGTCAAGAATTAAATCCCCATTAACATCTTTTTTTATAATAATAGGGATGTTATTATCCATATCCCACATATAGACAGGAAGATCCTTTGAGGGCATTACCTCCTTACCATACCCAGCCACATCGCCGTTAGCAGCGTATATTGCTTTATAGTTTTTTTGTACTTTATTAAGTCTATGGCGTCTATTAGCTAATTCATACATAGAATCACCAAGTTGTTTTACAGCAAAGTAGGCTTCAGTTAAATCCTTTTGTTGCTGTTCAGATAAATGTGCTTTGTCCTTGAGTAACTCACCTACATTTTTCCAGGTGGATACATCTGTTGCTTCTTGTACAATTTTAAGTTCTTTGTTTAAATCGGCATGGATGTCTTTTTTAGACATCACAAAAGTTTGTAAATATTCCTGAAACTTTGAAATTCTTTGTGCTGCTGCAAGTTCAGTGGCCATAGCAGAACTAGAGAGTCCAGCTGGTATTCTACTAGATGATGGAAATACAAAGTTTATTTTTGGTAAAGAAAATACCTTATCAGCACCTATCTCTTTGGTGGTAAAAGGCATTTGAATACTACCACCATAGCCTCCTATTTCAATATTAGGATCAAAAGTCTTTTTTATATTCCTGGCTATATACCATTCCCCATTATTAAAATATTCTACTTTTAGTTCTTTATGTATAGCTGGATCTAAGCTAGTTTTTATACTAGCAAGCATATCTAATGCTTCTTTTTCACTACTCCACCCCCTACTAGGTGTTGCACCATATGTAGCTTTAATGTAAGTAGTGTCACCTGTACGTGCAGTTATCTTAGTATTTGCTAGTTGTAAACTTGGATATTTAGTTTGTTTAATAATTTGAAAAATGTTGTTAATCTCACTATCCTGAGCTTCTTTATTATATAGTGCAGGATTTATTGGAGTAGCATCATCAACCAACACTTTGTTATACATATTAAGTCTTTCTGCTACATCAGGATATACCTGCCCTAGTTCACCTACAGGAGATGAATGAGGCTTAGGTAAAATAGCCTGTACTACTTGGCCTTTACCTTCAGGGGTTAATGCCCTAGCAATTTCACCAGAATCATCTAAGATAGCTGCTACAGTAGTATCATGTGCTTTTTGTGGATTATGTGTAATTTCTATTCCCAAAGGTGAATTGGGTGGTACGTCATTCCTATGTAGAGTTTGTGCAATTGCTGGATTGTCAACTACTTCTTTAGCACCTTTTACTGCTATATCTGCACCTACCATTGTTTTAGTTGGAGCGAATTTACTTTTGATAAAATTAACCGCAGCCTGATCTGGTGCTGGATTATATTTAAACCAATTTAGAAATCCTTTAACAGCTTGCACAGGACGAGCTACTGCCCATCCAGCTAAAGATACATCTAAAATACTAGAAGTATTTGCTAATGTAGTTTCTAGCCAATGTTGGTCTGGATTATTTGTTACATGCTGGAATAAATCCATTTTCTCTATATCAGTTAAAGTAGAATTTTGCATATAGTCTAAAAGTCTTACTACAGCATTTACTTTTTCTTCTGAACGCATAGCATCAAAGCGTTTTCCCATTTCTTTAGATGCTGTACCTACTAATGCAGCATTAACAAATTTTCTTTTAACTGAGGGGTCATTAAATACAGCAGACCAGGCATTAGCATAAGTAGCACTGAGTCTTAATGGAATAGAAGATGCTGCTATCCCACCAGCAGTAGAAGCATAAGTAACATTTCTATCTGCGTAGAAAGTATTTTGCAATGCTTCAAGTTCTTTCCTTGCTTTTATATCCCTTGCACCAAACTCAAATACATTTTTATCTTGTGATTCTCTATCTTGTTTTGTAACAGAAACATCTTCCGCTGCTACTTTTTGAGCATACCTATCAGCAAAAGTAAAAGTTTTCTTTATTTTTGTGTTCTCATAAAATTGTACTTTTTCTTCAGTTGAAATGTTGGGATCTGAAAGTTCTTGCAAAAAAAGTTCTTTATCTTTCTGGGTGTCATGAGCTTCTAAGGCAGAATTCAATTCCTCTACTATAGGGGATTCTCCAGTATTAGTTAAATCTGTTTTAACTTGATTATAAGTTTGAGCAAATTTTGTTTCATAAAGATCAATAGCTTGTTGTGCCCTTTGCATAAAAGAATCTCTATTACCCAAATAAGCAGCATAATAGGCTTGTTGCCTAGCCGTAACATCAGAAACTAAGGGTTTAGGGGGAGTTCTTTCTGGTAATACTACTTGTTCTTCTTCTTGGTTAAACATTTATTATCCCTAATTAAAACAAACCACGAATTGCACCAGCAGTTTTAGTACCTGCAAAGGCAGAAGCTGCTCCAGCAGTACCACCCCAAGGAAGTGTAGCAATGCTTATAGCAGCATCAGTAATACCCCCAATCATTTGTGCCTTAGCATTTTGTGCTTCCATCTTAACTCCGAGACGTTCTAATTCACCCTGTTGTTTAGCTATTTCAGATTGTGAAGCACCCATAGCCCTACTATACCCCTGAAAGACATTAAGTACTCCAACATTCCCTATACCAGAAGAAACAGCACTACCAGCACCCCCAATAGCACTACTACTTCCCATAGCACCAGCATTAGCTGCACTAGATAGGATAGCTTCCCGCCTTATCCTAGCCTCTCGAAGCTGTTGTAGTTTTTCTTGTCTTGTGCCAAAATCTGCTCTTAGTGTTTCTAGTTGAAAGAGCTTTTGTTGTTCAGCAGCTATAGCAGCATAGGCTCTTTTTTGAGCACGTCTTATTTTCTTCTTTTTCTTTTTGGTAAATAAACTACCAGCTAAATCACCTATTCCCATAGATCAAACCTCATGAGTTTATGTCCATCAATAGTTTCACCGGTATCCTTAAAACCCCAATGCTCATCCCACCTAATATCAGCATCTTCTAAAGGGATAGCAAGGACATATTCATATCCAATATGTTTAAATTCTTTTTGGAGTTCTACCCATATCTTTTTAAATTTCTTATATATGGAGAATGAAAATTGTTTCACTTCTGTATTTAGTACAATACCATTAGGAATGCTATCGTATGTCTCACCTATTATTTCAATATCAGCATCATCATAAATTAAGTGGTACATTATGGTTCTCCATTCTTAGTCATTAAAGCATTCCATCCTAAGAGTCTCAAATCTTTCCCAGGTTCAGCTTCAAATAAAATAGAAAGGGCATGCCCTCTACCCCTAAGTTTATTTTTTGTAGTAATCACTGTATCACCATAATCAAAAGAAACCCCATACCACCAAACCCCTGAAGGCAAAGGTTTAGTAAACCTATAAGCATTAAAACTGTCAGACCATTTCCCTTGAAAATTACTATTATTCCATTCCCATCTACCACTTACCCAACAAGCAGATGGATGATCGTATTCAGTTTCACTATAAGTATAAAAATACTCAGTTCGTTTACAGAAAGTTTGTAGATAGATAGATTGACCTTGCCTTGCCATATCTCCAGTTAGGTTATAACCAGTAATCATATAGGCAGGATATTGATAACCATAAGTAAGCTGATTACTACCTGCTGTTAGATTATCCCAATCACGAGAGAAAGTGTTCAAATACCTACTAAATCCCCAAAAAGTGTAACCACTACCAGTTACTTCTTGGTATAGATATAAAAATGTAACTACTTCTTCTCTAGGTTTAAACTCATTAATGGCAATTTGATCACTCGTAACAGTGACTACCACACCATTTGCGTCTAGTACTAACACACCTGTAGAATCTGTTACAGGTTCTTCTATCTCAATTCTACTATGTTCAGGGTAGATTATATAATCTACAAGTCCAGGGGTCTGATCATCCCTTGTACCAGAAATGTCATAAATAGAAAAAGCCTGTAAATTTAAGTCAAGAATAAGCTCATGATTCTTAAAGGATGGGTAATGTAATTCATTAACTATCATGGTGTCGTTCCTGCATATAGAGCAACCCCTGCGCTTCCTAATGAACCTGTATTTCTGTAGGCAGTGACTAAGGTAGAATGATCGCCAGTTATGGTATCATAGGATACAGTATTCAATGGAATATGTGCATGTACATTGGAATCCACCCAAGCAGCTCCCACTGGTTCTGCCCAATTACCTCTACCTAATAATACTGGAGTAGTTCCACTAAAATCTACATCTATGTAACGAAGCCTATTAGAAATATCAGGATCATATCCATCAACATAGGCTTGATCATTATCATTATAAATGATAGTAGCTCTATATTCTCCTGTTTGTATTGGAATAACTTCTGTTTTTGTAGTACCTGTTTCTTCTGGAATATTTAATATAGTAGTGCTTGTAAGAGTAGTGCCACTAATAGTTACAATAAAACAGGAAAGTACTCTAGTATACCCAAGACTAGCATTAGTCAATAAACCAGTAACTAAAAATTTATTTGACACAGAACTTATATTTAATATTCTTTGTTTTTCAAATGTAGTTGTTCCTGTGGGCATTTGTGTTGCATTCGGAAATAATGTGGTACTACTTACAGTTATAGTATTAGTAGCAATAGATAAATAATCTATTGTAGCCCCTCCCCAAGTATTATCTTTATAAGCAAAAACTGCTTTAGTACTACTAAGTTCTGCAACAGATAGATATTGCATAGCACTATCAGCATATACATTATTAGTACTGCTAACGACAGCTCCATAAGTGCCATTACTATTAACTACTTGCACACTTGCTTTATTACTTGTATTATGGAAAGCTATTACAAACTTTGTAGACGTAAGTCTAGCGGCAGATAATAAGGGATATATATTCCTACAGGAAGTATTAATTGTAGTGGGAGTGCCTGATAATGTAATTAGATCAGTAGTACCATCAAAAGTAAGATTTTGTAATTTTAATGCCGTGGTTGGTGTACTACTATAAAAATAATGTATATTTGTTACATAATTAGATGTACTTCCATATACAGGACAATGAGCAAATAAGTCCATATATGTTGTATTATTAAAAGCTACTACTTGTGCATTAGTAATTTGACGTATTACAGTAGACGTAAAATTCATAATGTCCGATCCCCCCGTAGTATCTACTGCATATACATAAGCATAATTAACTACATAATCAGGAGATATACTATCTTTATGTGTAAATAATATTACACGGTTTCCTTCTAAGGAGGGGAGCCAATTCCCACTTAATGGATGTACCCCAAATGTTGGCTGAGTATTACACTCTGCAACGAATACCGATGCTTCTACTTCCCCTGTTAGTGATGGCGCAGAGGAATAATCGGCAAATAACCAGCGTATTTTATTATTATAAGGATCATAAATCCCTCTTGCCGTCATTTTTGTGTATGTGTCAAAATCATCATACCTAGTTTGTATAGTAGGTTGTGTTACATTAATTGTATTATAAATACCATTAAGATTTGGATCTGGTTGTATAGCGTAAATACCAGAATAAGACCAATAGAAAATCACACCATTGGCATCTACTACACTATCTTTAGCACATATACCAATACTATTTATCTTTCTTACTTCAAAGGAAGTGGCTGTAAAGCCTTGTTCTCCACTACCACGAATTTCCCAAACACCATTATCCCCAAACACCCATAAACTAGATTTAATGGCTTTAATTTTGTGTACAAAGGAGCAACCATTAATAAAAATGATTCCACCATCAGTATCAACAACTTCATTAAAATCATACGAAGTTGGATCAGCTTCTTGATAACACTTCACTAAGTCTAAAGGTGTTTCCATTACTTGACTGAATAACACCGCCTGACATAAATTAGGACTTCTATCATCTCCCTCCAATACTTTCCCCCTAACACCAGAAAACCAAGCTCTACCAGCATAGGATTCTATTGTAGTAAAGAAAGATTCTTCTAAATCAGTAGGCACTGTAGCTCCTGTCAATGTATTACGCCAAGATCCACGTCTGTATATTGGGAGATGGAAATGTCCCTTTGCGGCAGGTTGATTATTTACTAAATTACGTTCTGCTATAGCTGGGTCAAATTTATAAACATCAGCAGACGTTAAATCTGCTGTACGTCCTATCCCCCAACTATCATTATTAGATGGGTAAACACCAAAATGACTTTTTACACAATCTAATACAGGTGTACCACAAGTTGTGATAATACTATTCGTCCAACCTTGATTTAACAGGTTGTATCTATGTGTTTCAGAAAGTTCAGCAGGTCTAGCATCAAGTGCCAAACCATCATCTACCCCCCAAATGTCTCTAACAAGAATATCCCCATAATCAAAAGAAACTAAATCTGCTTCATCATCATACCAAGCAATAAAAGGATTCTCTACTTCCTCACACAAAAGAAGTAAATAACCATTAATAGTTGCAAATTCTACTGGTTTACCTCCAGATAATAAATTACCAGCATCTACTGCTACACCCCCATTTAAAAGGGGTGCAGGAGTATCAAAAATTAATAAATCATCATACGGAGTTGGTACAGGCTGAACAGTGATGTCCACAAAATAAAGTAGATACCCAATCTGAACAACACCTATAACAGAATGTCTAGCTCCTTTGGGTTGTTCCCATTTATATACTTTTGCATGAAGTTTTTCTAATTCCAGTCTAGTATAAGGTAGGGTTTCATAATATATATGTTGTTGCCCCCATCTTTTATCCCTACTACCATCCCGATTAAGTTTAAAATTCACCTCATCTAGTGAGGCATTCTCAGGAAATGTTAAAGGACTAGCTTCTGTTATAAGTCCCTTAACAAAGGTATTAGCAGGTTGGTTTATTTTATTAGCTGGCATTTGCAGATACGTCTAATTTTTTAGGATTTTTAACCTTTTGGAAAATACCATTCTCGTCTTTAACTTGTAGATGTAAGGGTTCCATCTTAGCTAAATAACGTAATATATCTAGTTCTGCTTTTTGTGCATCAGTCCATCTACCTTGTAATTCAGCAGGAAGTTCACCTCCTTCCTTAAAATACACTGTAATACCATAAGCATCAGACTGGACTACTATTGTTTTACCATTTGGAGTTGTATATTCTTTCATTTTGATTTCTTTTTGGATTGTTTAGCTTTGCTAAAAGCAATAGCTATGGCTTGTTTTTGTGGATAACCCTCATGTGAGAGGGTACTAATGTTTTTGCTTATTACCTTTTTGCTCTTTCCTTTTTTTAAGGGCATCTAAATCCTCGAATTTTAATTTCTCTATTTTATAATTTAGTTTAGTAGTAAACTCAGCCTTCCTTGCTTCTCTTTCAGGGGACATGAAACCACGTAACATATACTCATCTGGATTAACATTAGAGTCTTTAAACCTACCAAAACGTGGTTTAAACTTCATTTAACACCCCTTCTACCATAATCAGGATAGCGAGTGCTATTACGAATTTTCCATGCTTCCTTGCTCATACGTCTACGTTGTGTTATAGAACGCTGTTCAGCTTTGATATGTTGGGTTTGTTTAAGTTCTGCCCAGGCCATACTCTTAGCTTCTTCTAATAGTAAACTAAAAGCATCTGGAGGAAGATCGAAGTACATACCGTCAGAAAGAGTAACAGTGGGATATATTTTTCCATATACTTGTGTTTTAGCAGTTTTTAAATAAGTTTCTACATCACTATCATAAGCATCAAAAATAGCTGTAGTTTCGTTTATAGAAGTGTAATAAGAAGGTGCTCTATCATTAAAGAAGTTATATTTAATACTACTAGCTGTAATTTGATCTACATTACTAGCACTACTATCCCTGGCATCTAATATGAGCATAAACTCTTGTGGTTCTAAGAATTTAATCTCTTGATACCTATCTTTAGTATCAGTAGAAGTACGAACATTATATTTAACCCATTTAATGTCCATTGTTGCTGTAGGGATAGTCATGTGACAAGGAGTAGATGCTGAAGTCTCAGTTAATGTAAACATTGAATAGAGATTTGGCCAATCCTTCCCATCTATTAAATGATAATATGTAGAGAGAAGTATTTGTGCTACTTGCCTACTCTCCACAGTGTCATCATATAATGTAACAGGATCACTATCCATTGAAGATAGAATATCATCTACAAGTTCTCCTACAGTCATTCTAGCCATTATTATCCCCTCATACAGAAAGCTGTTAAATAAAAGCTATAGATTTTTACATCACCAGATGCACCTGTATTCTTACAATATACCTCAATATAGTCATTGGTAGCTAAATTTGGAATGTCAAATTGTAAAGAGACATTATGTTTTTGTGCTTGTGCTACAGTGGTTCCTACTTCAGAACCCGTAACAGCACTTCCATTTTTGTATATTTTGAAATATACATCCCTATCTGCTAACACATTTTGATCTAAAGTTATATTACATAACACCCTACAGTCTAAAGTATCTGCACCTGTATAAGTGAGTTTTGCTGTAGTAGCTTCAGTAAATTCTACAGCAGTGCCATTAGCTGTAGTTGTGGGAGCCACCTTAGTGTAAGCACTGGGGTAAGTTATTGTTGTACCTGCTGCCAAATCTGAGTAATAGACACTTCCATGGGGATTTGCATATTTGAATGTTGCTGTACCAGCCCCACCAGCTATAATAGTTTTACCCACTGTAGCTGTTGAGGCTCCCTTACATTCATGCAGATCAGCTTCAGGTAGAGAAGCATGAGCAACCATATTAAGCCTTTATAACAAGGAATGAAATTTTAATAGTACCGTTAAAAGCATCAGCACCATGCTGGTTTTCAATCAGGATAGTACAACTACCACTACCAGGAGTAACTCGACCTACCACTGGAATACCTGCACTATTTGTACCATTAGCCACAGAAACAAATACCAAGTCAGTAGCAGCAATAACGGTGTTAGTTAATGTTAATGTGTAAGCAGCAGCAGCAGCCGTAGTTAAACTTTCTGAAGTAACTACACCAGCCATTTTAGACAACGTAGCAGCACCAGCAGTTGCAGTGGCAGTGCTACTATCAGCATTAATAGTACCACCAACACCAATGATATGATTTGTTGCTGTTAGATTACGTAGTTCTGAAACATCTTTGTTAGCATCTACTACAACAGCTTTTGAGGCTGTCACTGTACCTGCTGTAACACCATCAAGAAAAGCAAGCTCTGCTGCTGACATAGCATAACCACCAATAGTAGCACTATCAGCTTTTAAGTCTAAGCCAGAAAAGTCCATTGTTTTTGAATTAATTGCCATTTTATATCCTTTATAGAGAGTCCCCGAAGGGACTCATATTATGATTATGGAGCAGGTGGGATGTATTGCAGAATTACTTGTCCACGACCTGTTAACAAGTCAGTGTCAGATCCAGCAACAACAAGTTCACCATCATAGGTAGCATCAGAAATTTTACCAATGAGAGCACCAGCACCTACAATTCTACTACCCACAACTTGAATGGCTGTCTGAGTAGCTTCTGCTGCTGCAACTAAACCATCATTGTCAATTTCCGTACCATCAGCACGTTGCAAACCTACCAACAAGTCAGTGGTTGTTGACGTAGATGTAAATGCTGTGATAATACGCAAGTAACAAGCCATAATCGTACTACCAGCAGGAATTACATAACCAAGTTTATTGGTTGCTGCATCAGGTAAATCATTATAAGTAAAGTCCCATACAATGGTTTTAATTAAACTATCACCATCGGTGTAACCACCATATTTCATATCTGTGGCACGAACGCCAAAGTTCTTTACTGTACCTCTAATTCCATCAGCTTCTAAAGTCATTTTATTTTCCTTTTATAAAAGGGGAGAAACCTCCCCTATAAATTATTAAGCACGTGCGGTTGGAGAAGTCCAGATAACACCAACGGTGTCCAGACGTTGGCCAGCAAAACCAAAGCGGCTAACCGTTTGGAATTTGTCTTGACGCAATTGATGATCTCTCCAGCCTTCTACTGCTGGTTGTTTACGCCATGCGTGCATAACTGGTTTGCAATTGTCATCAGCAACACACATAAATACACTTGCAATGTCACCAATTTCTGCTGTATCATTAGCCAAATCATAAGAAGCAGCATTCAATGCTTCAGTAGCCGTTTTACGAGGTAAACGAGTAGAAGTCCAAATATCCCAACCAAAAATGTTACGAACAAATTTATGGCTGCGTTGGAAACCAGTCGTTACAATACCTTCAAACATTGGATTGTTTGATACATTAACCAAATTAGCTAATGAGTTTAAAGAAGCAGCAACAACAGGAGGAACAATAGCTACACGTCCTTCTTGTGGTACATCAGCTTCATCAAAAGCATATTGCATGGTTAACAAATCTTCTAACGTCATTACACGGTTTGAAGCACCAGCACCACCAGCTACCCAACGGTGAGGAACGCCATTAACCAAGTTTACGTTAGCATTGGTTTGAATCGTAGCTACTTTAGCTAAGAATTTAGACTCATGATGTTGAGCTAATGCACGAGTAGAAGCTCTAGCACGTAAGCCCATCAGTTGGTCAATTTGGCTACCATCAATACGCAAGTCATCTGACACTGCCCAAGCATCACCAACATATTCAGTGATAGTCATGGTGATAGTACCAGTGTCAATTGGATTGAATACCAGTGGTACATCTTCAGCAGCTTCTTGAAGAGTTACATCGCCAACCGTTTTTACGTTAAGAGTCGTACCATTTTGGAAATCAGACACATCACGCCAGAAAATCTCTGGCAAGAGGTATGGTTCCAGGTTATCAAGAATATACTTACTGTATATCTGTGCATCAATAAATGCAGTGGTGTTTGTAGATAGTTGAGTCATTTATTTTCCTTTATGAATATTGTTTAAGAATTTGTTCTCTTGCTTTTCTTATTGCAGCCGCATCTTCTTTAGCACCCCCATTCAAACTAACAGTGAGCTTGTCATTCTGTTCTTGAATGTTTTGGGTAAGAGTTAAATCACTCTCAAGCTTACCTGAATGGGTATTTTTACTACCCTCAATACCAGCAAGTTTATATAGTGCTTTTGGAGAAGTTGCTGCTAAATTGTTTAAATAGGTGATAGGTACACTTAAATCTTTAGCAAGTTGTTCAAATTGAGTTTGTGCTTTATCTCCGTAAAGCTGAGTAAATTTATTTACCACCTCATGTTGATTTGCCATAGAAATAGAAGCTGCTTTATCACGCTCTAATTCCTGCCGTACTAATGCTTGAATATCTTGCAAAGAATTTACAGGTGGTTGTTCCTGTGTTTGGGATGGTGTCTCCATTCTTTGTTGTAAAGCATTTAATACTTCTTCTGCCGCTTGCCTACGAGTAAGTTCTTCCTTCAGTTGCTTGTTCTCATCTTCCAAAGTGGAAATATGTTTTTGAGCATGAGGGAAAGCCTTATACACTTCGGCTACACTAGCATACTTTTTACCAGCTCCTACAAACTCAGCAAGTTCTGGTGGAACTACTGGCTCTTGTACTACTGGTTGCACTGTTTCAGGTGCTTGGTCTGCACTCTGAGTAAAAATGTTTTCTGTCATATATTTATAAAATCTTGAAGTTTAATTAAAGTTTTTTGTACTCCATTCTCATAAGCCTGGAGATATGGCCAAGAAGCTTTATCGAAGTTGTCTCTGTCAAGTTGGCTTCTTTTAGAAATATCTTCTAATTCGATTAGATATGCTCTAATATGAGCAAGCACTTCTTGTTTAGTTAATTTTTCATATTCTGCCGTTTCCTTTAATAAATTCTTCATTCTTCCTCTTGCTGTAAATCACCACCAATCATCGCTTCTTCTAACGGCACTTGAGAATCACCCTGCAAATCTATTTGTGCTTGTTGCATGAGTTTCTGTGTCTCAAGTTGTTCAGATACAGCAATGTTCTCTTTAAACAGTTTAAATTTAGAAAGTCCTAATACTTCTTCAATTAGTTGTGTTAATGCTTTTCTTGATAAATCTGGCTGAATCATTTGTCCTATAGGACTATTAAATATACCTGTCAGGTTTTGTATTAGTTGTGCCCTTGCTGCAAAGTGTCTAGCTCCAACAGGACGTAGCTTACCTTTAGCAGTGAGATCATCTTTAGTAATACTTAAAAATTGTGCTACACCAAAATCATTATCAACCACTTTAATTGTGTCAGCATAATCAAGATTGCGTCTTGCTACTTCTACAAAAAGATTTATCGCAGGTTCTAGCATTTCCCTAGAAAACTTTAATATCTTATTGTTAAATATTCTTCCAGCAGCATTCTCTAAAGTTTGTACTTCAAATGCCGTTTTCTCTCCTGGTGTCCTAATACCCATTGCTTGTTTGGGTGCACCAGCCATTTCTTCCATCAAACTCATCAAAAATGCTACTTCATTATTTGCTTGAAACACAGCCGGGTTTGGTGGTAATATAGTAACATCCCCATCCTCAGGCACGTGAATATCAACATTAGGACTCCACTCAAACGGCTCTACATCTCCTTTAATTACTTTAGGAGGTAGAATGGTTTGATCCCAAGCATCTGCTTTAGCATTCTCTAAATGATCTAGTCTATATTGAAGTCCCACTAAATTATCTAATGGGGACATACCATATAAGTTATCTGGTCTTGCTCTCCAACATACATGGAGTTTATTATCCTTGCCTGTCCAATTAGGATTTGGTATATTACGGATGATTTGCATCCGATCTATAATAGTGATTATTCTATTTTCATATAGCACGTCATTTGTGCTATCATAGTAATCACCTTCAAACTCTAAGAGTTCTACAATACCACTACCATAATATTCAGACAAAGTGCCAAAACCATCAGCTAAATATCCTTCAGCTTTGTCTATATCCTCTTTCTTGAAGGAGGAAAGTTCTCTACGTCTTTCAACTAAATCATTAAATACTTTTTCATCAAAGTTTAAGTCTGTTCTATATTTGAGTTCTTTCTTAAGCTCACCTATAGTTTTTATATATCGTCTAAATTTAGGACTCTTACTAAAACTAACAGCAGAAGGATTGAATACAATGTCAAAAGGAGAGATTCTTACAAGCTTTCCACCTTTATATGTGGTTTCTTCTTCACCCGTAAGAGGGTCTGTGTGGGTTTCATTAACCCATATTACTTCTGCAAAGGCATTACCATAATCAATATAGTCTAGTAATAAGGCAGAAACAGTTTCTAAAAATCCAGAATTATTTGCTTTATTTTTAGTATAATATTCTAAGATTTTTCTTTTATCTATCGCTACGCTATCCTCATCATCTCCTTCCCAAATAAGCCAATCATCATTTGGAAATAGAGCATCCATATAATTAGCATGGAGATTATCTCTAATCTGACATATTTTTGGGATAGTAGTTCTATTTTTCCAGGGAAGCCCACTATTACTTGTAGTGGTGGTGTCAGTAGCAAATATGTAATTTCTAAGTTCTTTCCATTCCCTTTCTTTAGCTTCTCTTTGGAGTTTCCATTGAGAATACATAGCAACGAGAGCAAGTGCTAAACTATCACTCTTTTCGCTTAATACACCTTTAATTCTCTGTACTGTTGCTACACTTCCAACCATTATCTAATTCCCCCAAACCTACTATGATATACGACATTATTATTTATAGATTGTTGCATTCTTTGTGGTGGTGCTTTTGCTATAGCTATGGCATTCGATAATGCATCCTTAATATCATCATGTGGTGGTCGTCTTAAAATAAGTTCTTCTTCCAATAATTGACAATTTCCACCTCTGTAATGCCATATCTGCATATTGTCATATCTTGGTTCTAATATTGCAGCTATTCTTTCTTCTTTATCCCCTTCGTTACGAGAAGGACGATATTCATCTATGCTAATTACCAGTCCTTGAGGTTTTATGTAGCTTTCTTTAAGTTCTGTAACAATAGCTTGTTGCGCCACTGTAACCTCTGCCCTCATCTTCCTAAATCCCCACTTGTTGTGGAGATGTAGTAAATTGTCAAAATATTCTTTTATTCTATCTGTTTTAAATCTATTAATATCTAATATGTATATGTTATTCTGGAAATCAATACCTACCACCACAATTGCTGTGCTATCTGCACGTTTACTTCTACTAAAAGCAAAGTCAATTGCAGCATATACATTAAGTTTTCTATCTTTAAAAAACCAGGTACCTTCTATGTTCTTTAGTAAATTCTTTTCGTAATATTGAAACTTATTACTTTCTATTGCCTGACTGCCTGGATCATTTGGATCATTATAATATTGTGCATAAAACTGAGCAGTGTCTATATACTTAGCTTTCTTTCTTGCTAATATCTGTGCATCAAATCCATAAGCCTTGCCATCTTTACGTTGGCTTCTTGGCCATAAAAACTCACCATCGGTTTCTACTACTTTTTGAAACACTTCATAAACAAGTATTTCTTCTTCATCTCCATTCTCAGCAAAGAACACTTCCTTCATGAGAATTAAATCATTATATAAATCTTTAGGATGATACCTAGTGCCTACTACAAGTTCTTGTGCTGTTGCACCTTCAATAGAAGCTAGTTGAGAATATAAACTAGATACTTTTTCCCTACCCTCTTCTGTATAAGCATTCTGTGGGGTTACTAAGTCATCCAACACCACTTTACTAGCATGAAATCCTGTAACACTACCTGTAATACCTATAGCCTTAATAGAAGGATCTGCAATGCCTTCTGCTTTCCTTAAAGGATGATCTACTATAATTTCCTCAGTATTCCATCTAGTTCTTTTCCCTTCCTCAATGTTTATCATGTCAGGCCAATAACGACGATAAACATCACTTTCTAATATTCCTTTTATCTGTCCTAGTTGTTTCTCAGCTAGAGAAGCTGTACTAGATACATATAAAATTGTTTCTGTTGGATCTTTTGTTAGCCACCATGCAGCTATAAAAGCCGCCATTTTACTTTTAAGGTGGTCACGAGGCATCAAAATAAGTTTATTGTCTAGCCCATCCTGCCTAGTCGCCCATAACAAAAGTTCTTCATGTACTGCCCCCAAGTGCATATATGGGGCAACCAATTTAACAAAGGTGAGTACATTACTTTCTGCTGCTTCTCGTATAGCAGCATATTTATCTTGCATTATTTAAGTCGAGTATGATAGGGTTTCCCACGAAAAGTAAACTCAGATTTACCTGCTTTTCTTGCTTCTCTAAATGCTTTATTAAAAGCAATTCGTGTGGCTGATAATTTAGTAGGTGCTGTCTTGGGTGCTTGAGGCTTTTTAGATGGAACCCTAGCCTTTTTCTCCATAGATATTTTAGTGCTTTTACCTTCGGAGTCAACATTTGCTTTCCCTTGTTTAGGAGGGGTTTTATCAGCATGTTTTTTATATGTTTCATGTAAAGCACCTGCTACTGAAGCAGCAATACCCACAGCACCGGCACGTTTTAGTAAAGTTCCACCAGCTTTCTTTGCTATCTCCTTACCTTTATTAGGTAGGGCACTATCAAAAGCTTTGCCTGAACCCACTGTTTTCATCTTAGATGTATTTCTAACTATAGTAGAAGGCACATTTTTTGGTGCAGACAATTGTTTAGGTGCTTCAATAGTATTTAATGGGCGTGCTACATTTGCCTTTTTTTGTAATTTATTGCCCTGTTTCTGTATAGCTTTTGGCATTATCCTCTCCTATTTATATTTAATTTCCATTTCGACACCTAATGCTTGAACATTAGGCATGTTTATATTTTCTCTATCAATGCTTAGTATTGTTGGCCTTACCTGTAATTCCCACTTTGTCTGTGGAAGCAGCCGTTGCGACTTGATTGAACACCCCATAAACAGCAAGCACACCACCAGCAATGGAATTAAGCGTAACATCGTCAATATCAAGTTGGTATCCAAACAAAGGAAGAACAGCTATAATACTACCCAAAAGTCCCACAAGAACACTTGCTGTAATTTGCCCTTGTTTCCATGCTGTAGGGTTTGCTACCATCTTTCCTGCTTGTAAAGCTTCAGGAATAGAAAACACTGCTGTAAATTTATTCGCCATCTAACATCTCCACTAAGTTACAATATCCATCATTGGGGTATGCAGGGAAGTAGAACCTAATGCCTGTAATCAGAATTTGTCGCATTTGTTCATTTTCCTCTGCACAATACTTATCATTCAATATTTCTACTGCATGAGCTATTTCATTAAATTGTTCTTTCATCTTTACTTTTGCTGTAGAAGAACAACCAAGAATACTTAAAACTATTAATAATATAATTATATTTTTCATATTAACAATACCAAATTGTTATACCAGCACCTAGTAACATGCCTAACATTAAAAAGGATATACCAATAGCTACTTGTATCATTTTTTAGCTTCCCTCTTTTTTCTTAACACTTCTTTTTTAGCATTTGTCTTTGCAGAGACAACACGAACATTTTTCTTATCATTACTTCCTCCTTCAGCTAAGGGTTTTTTATGGTCAGCCTCTCTGCTATCCCCTACTTTAAGTCCTGCTTCTCTCCGTGCTTTATTTCTCATTGCACGTTCTTTTCCGCGTTTGTCTCCATTGGCTTTTTCCCAAGCCCTTTCTTTTTTATAGTCCCGTTTTCCATTAGTCATGAATGGCATATTAAACTCCAACCCCTCTTACCGGACGGCAACTTCTACCAACCCAATATAAGTCAGTTAAACCAGTACCCCCACTAAACTCAATACCACCATTCATTTCTAATACTTTAGTCATAATTATAATATTCGTGCCACTGAAGGTTATACCTCCACTAGGAGATAATGTATATGAGGTTGATGTAGCAAATGTTAGAGGGTTAGTTCCACTAAAAGTTATCCCCCCTGAAGGGGTATAGATTACAAAATTAGTAATTAATTCATTATTACCACTAAATACTATGCCACCACTAGGAGACAATGTATAAAAATACATTGGTGTAATAGGCATAGTTGTACCAAAAGTTATGCCTCCACTAGGAGTGATAGTATAATAATATTGACTTATTAAACTAGCTGTACCTCCAAATACTATTCCTCCAGAAGGGGTAATAGTATAACTAACACCCCCTGCTGTGAAAGTGATAGCATTAGTGCCACTAAATACTATTCCTCCAGAAGGGGAGATAGTGTACCCATACCCAACACTAAGTGTATTCGTGCCACTGAATACAATACCACCTGATGGTGATAATGTATAACTATAAGCAACACTTAAACTATTACTACCACTAAATGTTACACCACCAGAGGGTGTAACTATTTTTGTTTTTACAAGTGCAACAGCACCACTAAATGTGATGCCCCCTGAGGGTGTGATGGTATAACTTGTACCGGTAGTTGTATAACTACCAAAATATATACCATCCATTTAATTTATGCCGTTGTGTTTATCTCAAGCCATCCATCAGCCCATTCTTTGGTACTTGTTTGATCTACCCAGGTTATTAATACATTATCAGCATTCATCTCTGTTGCTGATAAATCAAGTTTTACTGATACAGAGGAAGCTG
>Ga0208147_1000195_pt1 | contig 22364 bp, 30 predicted proteins | sample DEB3_08_DNA_FD_184520 | JGI IMG/M metagenome (GOLD analysis project Ga0208147, IMG submission 184520) | Aqueous microbial communities from the Delaware River and Bay under freshwater to marine salinity gradient to study organic matter... | ecosystem: Environmental > Aquatic > Marine > Coastal ... | reverse complement strand
ACCCAGTTATCTCTGTCGCTAAAAACCATATTTTGTATCTTGGGAGTTACATACATTTTAGGATCAAACCATGGATATACAATGCTGTGTAGACCTACGTAGGTAAGCCAATGTGTTTGCCACCGTCTGTCATACCATTTGGGAATATGTCCATACGGCATGGGATTGGTTCTAGAAAGCCACGGATGATCTGCAGGCGCTGTTTTTAAAAAATTTTTTATCAAATGTGCTTGTTTGACATGTATCAACGGGGCGTCAGGAGTGGAATAAAAATATTCGTCATGATCTTCTGGTCGATTCAAACATTGGGTTCGTACATCTACCATGCTGCTGGTCAATTCGTGAAATCCAAAATAAAATTTACCTTGATTAAACTTTACATTAGAAATTTTTTCATGCCCATACACAAATACCACACGTTTTTCTGAACATAATTTTTTGTATTCTGGAATCAAGTCACGGTGCATGCTGCCGGACTGTCGCCAAGGACTTGGTACGGTGCCACCAAAATACTCAATATCGTATAGATTGTTGGTCAAAACATTTTTTGTATGCTCGCTGAGATCTATTTCACGTATCACAAGATCTTTGTACAGAGGGTTTTGATCTTTGAGTTGGTGTGCTATGGGCAGCGAAGTTTCAAAAATTTCTCGATTCATAAAAGACGTTTTGCTTCTGTCTGCCTGCGTATAAGTCAAAGACGCTATTTCGTCAATTTTTACTCCTGCATGTACAAATGCCTGCAAAGCATTATAACTGTCTGCACCTCCAGAAAAAAATAATACAACATAATCGTACTTGGCACGAATCTGACGAGCTCGTTCAAAGTACATGTCTGTGATACTTTGCGCAGGCTCTTGGGTCCAATCAATGGCACCATACACCTCGTCGTTGAAATGATACTTGATGGGGTGATTGAGTTTTATGTGTATTTCTAGAGCCTCTAATTTGCTAAAGGTTTTGTAGTCACCCACACTCCAATAACCAAAATGAGATTTTTCTAGATTGAACATCTGTGCCTGTTAGTTGGCGCTTTTACTTTTGGTAAAACTCACAGAAGCGCCATATTTTGTCCACTCATTGGATAGATGTCGTGAAAATTCCTTTGGTGGCATGTAGCTAACATCACCTGCAAAATTTTGTAGAGTGGTTATCAGTGTTGGATTTTGAGTGGCTTTTTTTATTGCCGTGTTTAAGATATTAATAATGGCTGGATCAGTTCCCGGCGGTGCAATCACACCAAACCAGCTGACTATGTTTGTGTCTGGTATGTTGAGTTCAGCAAATGTGGGCACATCTGGCAAGTCGGGCAAGCGACGATTAGAAGCCACAGCAATGGCCCTCATTTGTCCAGCTTTGATATTTGGTATAATCAATGAAGATTCCAAGATCATTTGTACGTCATTGTTCATGAGGTATAACCGTGCCTGGGTCATGGCCTTTACTGGAACGTACACCATGTCCATGTTGTTTTTGGCTTTGAGCGTTTCGCCCATGAGCCAGTACTGTGTGCAAAACTGACCAGCATAGTTGTACTTAGAAGGATTGTTTCTTACAGCAGCAATAAAGGATTGGTAATCGCTAGCAGGAAATGCATTGTTGATTGCCATGATGTTTGGTACATATCCAAACATGGCTATGGGGGTGATATCTTTGGTACTGTCATAGGGCAACTGATCCATACAATGCGGAGCCAAACTCAATACAGTGATAGATCCAATGGCAATTGTGTAGCCGTCAGGTTTGGCAGCAATCATGTTTTTGATGGCAATTGTTCCTCCAGCCCCTGCTCTGTTGTTGACCACAACTGGCTGTTTCAATATTGGTTCAAGACTTTTTGCCAATGTTCGTGCAAGAACATCGCTAGACCCACCTGGCGCTTGGCCAACAATTAATTCAATGGGTCTCTGTGGATAGTCAGCCCATGCAAATGGTAAAAACATCGCCCAAAGCAATATACCAAATATAAGTTTCATGTGATCCTATAAGTGAATTTTAGATTTTGAAGCGATACAATAGTGTGCTGTATCATCTGAATGATATGTGAGTGGCATTAATGCCACTCACATGTAGCATTTAGTGTAATGCTCTGATTTTGTCAATCATGTTGTCTGGGAATGTGTGTTCAAACTTGTCATACACAGACTGCATCTTGATCTTGAGCTGCTCAAGTTCAGCATCAGTTGGGTCATACACAATAATACCATCTGATTCCAGTTGGCCACGTGCTTGTTGGCCATCTTCGATTGTGGTATCACGTTCACGACGCCCAGCACGTAAGGCCGCATCTTTGATGCAATCACGCACTTCTTGACTCAGGGTGTGCCAGAAACTGTCGGCAATGATCATGGTGGTCAAGAACAAGGCATGCTTGCTGTCTACCACACTCTGCATGGCTTCGTTTTGTCCCAAGGGATAGATGCGACTGTACACAGTGTCATTGCCGTTGCACTGACCTGCCTTGATGTAGTCGGCTGCTTCTTCTGTTTCGCAAACAAATGGATCTACGCCGCCGCTGAGCACACGCACAACTTCTTGGCCAATGGGGTTGCGATTGCTACGTAATTTTTCACCTGCTAGGTCTGCTAGAGTACTAACAGGTTTGTTCACGCCCATGCAACGGAAACCGCCTGAGTAGGTGTATGCAAGACCACGAACATTGGATTTTTCTGTCAGACGTTCCAGTAGGCTTTCGCCAATTTCACCTTCCAGCACACGATACGCATGATCGTGATCACGGAACAGGTATGGCAATTCAAATGCTAGAAAATCATAGTCGTAATATTCGGCTAGCCAAGTGGTGTACATTTGACTCATTTCCAATCGGCCAGCTTCCATGAGATCCAGCAGATCGTGTTTGGTTACTACAACGCCATTGTTGTACTTTTCACTGTATTCTGACAGTGTCATGATTTCAATTTCAATAGACTCAGCGTTTTGCTGTTCATTGAGATACTTTTCAAAATCTCGTGCGGCTCGATAAAACAAGCTCAATGGCTCATGGGCAATTACCCAACGAATGGTGGTTTTTTTCATTTTTTACTCCAGGTAAATTGTATAAAAATTTGCTTACCAGTAATTGGCTACGGACGGCGTTCTTGTGTGGCACACAAGTAAACGGGTCACTACCCGAGGCGTCTTGATTCCGGCGTCGGACCCTTCCGGCGCTGCAAAATTTATTTATCCAGTTTTACGTCAACAGTCAAGCGTTTCCACTGATTGACCTGCGCATCAAACCAAGCATCAATTTGGTTATCGGGCATTTGATTGTTTGGAATGCAGTTGTCAGCGGCATTGGCGTCCCGGACTGATCTAGCACGACTTGCTTCTACTAGAACTTTGCGAATGCTCTTAAAGCGATCTTCGGACAGGGTTTTGGCAGCAAAAATCTGTTGCGGAGTGCTCATGTCCAACAGGTCACGACTGAATCCTTGATTGGACAACAGGTCTGTGCCCTTGATGCTGTTGCGCCCGGTCTGCCCCAGCCAATTGATCTGTCGGGGTGAGTCGGATTTGGTGTATTGCTCACTGTCGCCATGAAAGCCCACACTAAAATCCACAGAGCCATTCAGCACATTGATCAGTGCTTCACTGGTGCTTTTGAACGGTACAATGGTCATGTTGGGATAGTTTTTGGCAATTTGAATACTGACCAGGTGTGTGGTTGTGCCCAGCCCGCTCATGCCAATGGACAGTTTGGCGTCAGCAGGCACGTCTTTCCAGGTCTTGTATTTGGTACTGGCAATCACAAACGGTGATACACACATGGGCAAGATACTGCGAAAATCTGCCATGTTGTGGCTTTCTGCAGGAAACAGGTTGGGACGAATATATCCGGCACTGCTGTTGATCCACAGGGTGTTGGCGGAATTGGCCAACACATGCCTTGCTGCCACTGTGCCACCAGCACCAGGTCGGGTATCAAACACAAAAGTGTATTGATTTTGTATCTTGTTGGCTTCATCCACCAAGGCGCGATAAAAGTTTGCCGCATTGTCTGCCGCGGTCCAAGAATACACCAATGTGACTGTTTCCCGTGCATGCACAGTCAAACTTGACACAAGAGCCAATAATAGCAGTAATTTTTTCATGATTTTCCTTAGAATCTAAAGTGAGTATTGGTACCTGGATCTACAAAATTTGCATCGCCCAGGTAATAGAACGGTGAAATAAAAGACACAAAGCCCACTGGCTTGTTCATTTCTTTGTTGAAATATTTAGTGTCAATGTTGCTGACGAGAAAATTTAGCCCGGCCTGCCATGATTTCCATACATGTGTGTCTTGGAAATTTTGATAAAACCAGTAGTCCATTTCGTTGTAAAAGCTATTGGTAGGTTTGGATGTTTGAAACAGCGTCATGTCATATTCAGGATAGATCAAGGGTTTAATCACATGTTCAAAAGCAGTGCGTTGTGCAAAGCTGTAGTTTGGCCAACGTGTTAAAAATTGCAAATGTTGATTCTGTGGAATCATAAACCATTTGACCACTGTGTGTGCTTGCTTGGCCAACAGTTCTGGCATGTCTGGCGCCCAAAAAAAGTAATCGTTGGTAGCATTGGTATAGCCCCCAAGATCTGGGTTGGCACAATTGGCCTGTACATCCATGAAATACAAATACCATTTTGAATCTTTGATGCAGATCTTGGGCTTGTCAATGCCCCATAAGATACAAACCTGTTTGCCTTGGTCTAAATATTTTTTGTGTTGATCCATGGCTGTGGCACTGTGTTTGAATGGATGCCCTGGCTGGAAATAGTCACGAGTTTGAAACACCCAAGACTCATCCAGTCTACTGTTTAGCATGTCTATGCTGTAGTCGTGAAATGTGATCTTTGTACTGGGATGATGTGTGGCCACCCACTCCAGCAACGGCTTGGCAGCATAGCGATATTCACTCAAGGTATTTTCTGGTTTGGTGTTGAATGGATCGTCGCTGACATTTTTATCACCTGTTTTGGGATAACGAAAAACCACTTCGTCCAGATGAATATTGTTGTTGAGAAAACTGTACAGCACCGTGGTAGAATCCCCACCACCAGAAAATTCCAATCTTATGTAATCGTATTTTTCTCTCAGTTGCAAGGCTCGCAATCGATACAATTCCAATAAATTTGTTTCAGGTTCCAGATGCCACGTATAACTGTCAAAAATTTCTTTGTTAAAATTCCATTGCGGAAAATGCCCTGTGATAGTAGCGTCAATCAGTGCCTGTGGTTTGCTGTAGTATCTTTTATTTCCAACTGTGTAGTATCCCAATTTGGGATTTTGTTCAAACATCATTCATTATCTTCCCATTCTTTTGGAATCCATCCTAGCTTAAACAAGTCCTCACGAATCTCGTCTGTGACAGTACCTTCTGGTACATGTCCTAGATCTACCCACGACTCATCGGGTTCGGTTTGCATGCCCGAGCAGTACCAATCCATATAGTCACCTTGTTCACGCATGTCGGCCACAATGCCACCAGCATGCCGCCAACTGGCACTCCAGCGTTGATCTTTCAGCAATGGCCATACGTCATTTTTCACAAACTGCATGTTACACATGGCCGCGTAAAGATTTTGAGCGTAAGTGGCATTGCTTTTAGCCTTATCGCAGATCCACCGGGTACTGCGAAGGTCATATTCCATGTTGTCTTTTTGCCATGCAGGGTTGGTCATGTTTTCTTTATCTATTTCGCGCAAGGTCTTGTAGATATTTAAGTAATCCTCCCTGGGCTCCTGACCTTTTTCCTCACACCGTGCGATGTAGTTTTTTTCTTGGAAAGTGTGACGATCAGGACTTGATGCAATCTTGGACATAGTATTTGGCAGAGTAAAAGGGTGGTGCTCGAGGCCGGAATCGAACCGGCACCCCTATCGGGAAGGGATTTTAAATCCCTCATGGCTACCTATTACATCACTCGAGCGTTTGTTTAATTATACAAAGATTTTATTTTTTCAGCAATCTTTTTCTTGTGTTCCTCGGTCTTAGGCTTGCCTTTGTTCCCTTGACCATTTTTATTACCTCTCATCTTATGAGAATTCATTTCACATGATTTTTCAAGGTTAAGATCTTTGTAGTATGTCATAATTGTTTGGTCCGGCCACCAGGAATCGAACCTGGATTGACTGCTTAGAAGGCAGATGTTCTATCCATTGAACTATGGCCAGTGTATTGGTGCGACAGGAGGGATTCGAACCCCCAATCAACAAATTATGAGTTTGCTGCCTTAACCCTTTGGCCACTGTCGCAACACCACTATTATAGTGGATGTTTTATTTAATATCAATCTCTCCGTCGGCCAAGTGGTCTTGTTTGATTTCTCGCACAGGATGACCTAGGATACTAGCAATTGAGTTCTTGTAAGCAATTCGTTTGTTGTTGAAATCACGTATGGCAATTGCCCTGCGTCCAATTTCTGCCAAACTAAGCATTTGTTCAACGCCCGATTTGAGTTGCCATTCCAAATCCCAGATGGCATGGTGGATGTCAGTCATGGCCTGGATGTCTGCATCCAGTTCAGGACTTTGTGGTAGCTGACGGTATTTGTCTTCATACCAATCAAGTTCTACTTGATTTGCACCGTTGGTGCGAGCGTGTTTTACTCTGGCAATGCAGAGTCTATCGATGAGTTCTAGTACCGGAAGAAATTCCATATGTGCCTTTTGTATATGAAGCACAATTATAGTAATTATTTTGCCGCTTGTCAAGCCTTAAGGAGGCTGTCTCTTTATGTGTGTTCTACCACTTTGATGCCAGCCATTTCAATGGCTCGCTGACAAGATTCGCAGGGTTTGGCCAGCAAGGTATCGCCGGATTTTCCCACTCGAGTGATTACTATCTTGTGAGCATGGCTCCAGTCTTTAAGACGCACCAGGGCATCTACTTCGGCATGCAGGTATATGGCATCGGGTCTGCCGGCTTTGGCGGCAAACTTGGCTTGCAAGGGATGAGTCTTAACATAGGAATTTTTACCCACGCTGATGACCCGGCCACGACGGTCATAGATTATAGCTGTGAGATTTTGCCGAGTGGTCATTTACCACTGATTATAAATCACCATGTGGTCCACATTGGGCACATTGCCAAGTGGGCGATATACCTGCTGTTCACCGTCCCACTGATCCTGGTCAAATAACACATCAGCAGGTGTCACCGGGACAAATCGAACTTCTTTGCCGGTGTGGTGACTCTTGACAAAGAATGTCAAGGGCATACCAAAGTATTCTGAGGCCAGTCGCAAGACACGGCGTTTTTTGTCGTATTCACACTTGGATAGGTCAACCGTAGGAATTCGTTCCCACTCGCCGTTTACTTTTGTAAAACCCGCAGGACGATGCAAAGCCATTTTTGAGATCCTTGTGTTGAAGATTATTCCCAGGACTTTTTGTCGCCCTGCTGTTCATTCCAGTCATAGCCCATCATGTAGGCGTCGTATTCGGGGGTGCCAAACACAGCCAGAATCTCTGGGCTTTGGTGGGTACCATGCAGAAAATAGTGTGGGCGACGTGGACGACCATAGTAGCTGTCGGCACTGCCGCGGTCAAATGCACCGCCGTGGCGTGTGAATTTTTCTGCCATCAAGTCTGGGGGAAATTTTGTACTAAGCATTGTAGGCTCCTATTTGTTTACTATACCCATATTATAACAAATTGGGAATTATTGGTCAACCGTTTTTGTGCGAACGTCAGTGTTGAGATTTGGGCGGTGCTGTCGTATCAAGCCACGTTCAAAATTATGCGCCGCGGTTTTGCCGCGCAAAACTGCCAGCACCCTGACGGAAAATGCACAGGTACCACGCTCGCGCAGGGCCTCGTAGAGAAGCCAAGATTTGTTTTCACTGCGAGAACGATAAAGATGTTTCATGCAACGAGTCATCACACTTCGTTTTACAGTACTCTCAGTCTTGGCGGTGACACCAATATAGTGATCGTTACCGCTGGTGAGCATGTAAACAATGTGGGTTCGGTCTGATCGCTTTTTTCTCGTCATACCCATATTATAGCAGATTGGGAATTATTGGTCAACCGTGCTGTTTTTGTGCTCAATACCGTTGTAAACTTGCAACAAATCGGTTGACATCATTATACAAGGCATACATTGTGGCTTCGCGGCTAGAGAAAAAGCACAACAATGGTTTTTTACCTACTTTGATATAGTAAGGGGCTGTGAGTTTGCGATCCAGAGTCAATAATAATCTAGCGGTAGCTTGAACAGCTACAGGAGTCTCATAATCCCAGTGTTCAAGTTTGTACTGCTCAAAGGCATCAAATCCTATGTGAGTAAGTCGCCAACCACCATTGGGGTTTTGCCACCATTCTCGCATGGCCTCTTCTGTGGTCCATATTTCGGACTGAGCTATTAAATTTTTTGTAAACTCTAATTTATCGTTCATTGGGGTATACTTGCACCCCCTGTGTCATAAGAACAACTGTAAACTTGTCAGTTTTGAATTGTATGTTGAGTTTTCGAGCTAGATTGATGGCGTGCCCTTTGTTTGAAAATGACACCTTTTTATACTTGGGGCCGGGATATTGGGTAAGCATGTTAGATGTCTTGAGATTAATGGGCTTGGCATCATAGAATACTGCCCATACACCATCAGAAGCCAATACTTGTTCGGTCTTGTAAGTTGCTTTATCGGTGTGCTCAATCAGCACCAATGGTTTGGGTCTTGACATCGTTATCTCCGTAGTTTATTTATCTCAAAAACTACGTGTTTTTGAAGTTACCTCCACTCATTTCTACCACAATAACATCGTCTTTTGCGGTAGGCTTTTGATTACGCATGCCTTCTAGTGTTAGTAATAGTTTTGTAATGTCGCCATGCAGATCCTTGGCGTCACGCAGGTTCATGGTTAAATCTCTTTGACCACGGCTTTCTGCGGCCTTGATCGCGTCAATAAAACGATTAATATGCAAGCTCATTTTACAAACTGTTGCAACTCAGGCGGCGTCCAACCCAGGGGCTTTAATACTTTGCCATCCTCACGCTTGCGAACTTTGCCTGTATCTCGATCAATCTTGGCAAAGTTGGTACGCATGACCTCTTTCCATGCACCCTCGGCATCAACTCCTAGAGAATGTATTGCACCAATGGTCACAACCAAAATATCAATTAACGCATCGAGGTCGTCAACTTTGGTTGTACTGGCTACCAGTTCATTGAACTCTTCCGAAATAAGATTGCAATACATTTGGTATTGCTTTTCGTCAAATTTGCCCACAGTTTGGTCGCAGGCCCGCATGAATTTTTCTTGATCTTTAAACGGATTCATTTACTTCTTCTTTAGAATAAAAAGGACCTTGATACTGATAACGTTCCAAGGTAATGAGTTTGGGATGTTGTACCATTTTCCATTTACGATGTTGTTTGACTCGATACCAACCGGCTGCAAACCAGGACTTGGATTTTTTTTCTCGAGTAAACAATGGTAGTTTTAGCTGAACGTTCCACAAAGGATTAAACACATTGCCTTCAACTTTGTGTCCATGTACAATATTAGATGGTACAGGTGTTGCTGTTTCCGGTGGCTCAAACTCAATGTTTATGGCATCTCTGGCCATCTTGATGGTTTTATACTGTACTATGCTGTCGAGAATTTTTATTGTGCAATTGCCGTGTTCGTTTACTTCAAGTTGTCCAATCTTGCGATCATCCTTCTTGAGTATCCAATACTGGTTCTCTACTACTGGCTTGGCTAGTATCATCTAATACTCCTTTGTATGTTTCGTTAAGCCAACGACTGATTGGCTCTGCATTTTCACTGAGTTTGGTCAACTCATACTTGCCGCAGAATCGCATGAAATGCACTCCTACTTGCCCAACGTCTTTGTGACTAATTTGTTCACGAATGCAAGCATCTACTATGACCTTGACTTCATCTGGTTGTGCTGTAAGATCAATCAAGGTGCGATTGCGTTCGTAATCGTCTAGCACTCGATGCTCAACACCGTTGTGATCAGTCCAGCGTTGCAACATTAGATTGTTCCAATTATAGCCACGTCGGTCTCGGTCTCCAAAGGCCTCACGGAGACCAACTTTATTCTTTGTGCCTTTTTCACGAACTCCAGGATATGCACTGAATACATTGTCGGAGGTGTCCCCACGCATACACTTCTCAAATAGCAGCCAGGCTGGATCCGGCGTGGTTTTTGGTTGTTTAGTTTTCTTATCATTGACAGGCTTACCTTTGGCATCAAATATGCCCTCCAAAGTTAGAAGTTCGTCGGTGATTCCATTGTATTGATTAACATTGGGTGCCAGTAACTGCACAAAGTCAGTGTCTGAGCTTACAATAGTGTGTTGGTCTTGTGGGTGCAGAGCAATCCAACGTGCAATGATATCATCTGCTTCAGCAGTAGCACAACGGATTACACTACAATTAGTTCGGGTAGACAAGTATTTAGTCAACTCGTCATAGGTTTCCCAAAACAGCCGATCTTCTTCGGCTTCGGTCTCAGACAAAGCAGCTCGAGCCACGGCACGGTTTTTCTTGTAGGGTTCGTAGAAGTCCTTGCGCCAGCTACGCCCTTCCAGGGCAAAAACCACATGATCTGCTTCAAAACGACGAGCCACTTTGTTGGCGGCCATTATAGTAACATGCAAGGCAAAGCCCAGTTTGGTCCATGCGTCACTGGCACGGTGTGCCGAGTGTCTAGCACGGAAAAACATATTGGCTGTGTCAATCAGTAGATATTTCATTGTGTCCTAAAAGGTTGTTATCTATGATGTATTGTAACACATGATTTGCCCAAAGTCTATGACTTTTGGCATCAAAATGGTAACTAGCCGCATTTGCGTAGGCGCCGCCGTTGTTTTTTAGCCAATTATGATAGGATTCTTCCCGAATATATGGGTGCATGTAATTTACACCCCAGTTGTAGCGATTTTGGATGTCGCTAAATGTACTGTGCCCGCTGAAGAACAAATGACGTACACCCAAAGTTTTAAGGTCTAAATGCATTTTCCAAATTTTTTCATGGGCTTCGATAGTTTTAACATTCCAATCTACATTTACAATATAGTCCTTGTAGCGTTTTTCTAATTCAGACGGCACGGTATCTATGCCCGATGCATTGACTTGGTACCAAGTACCTTGATGAAACCATTCTTCTCTTTCCCAAGTGGTCCATTGCAAGATCATAAATGTGTCAGCAAGCCGGTTGCGATTGGTTCTAATCCACTGAGTGGTTGTACGTATAACGCGATCGTTGCTACCACCAGCCATGGCTTCACAAACAAGCGTGGCGTTTAAAGCGTCGGCTACATGCTTGCCGTAACTTACTGCTAAATTAGCAGGATGTGGCTCGTCACCGCACTCCCATAATTGTCCATCGTCACAAGCCCAAGAATATGAGACTGCTGCTTCTGCGGCTGCACTGTGACTACAACCATTTACATACAAGATCATTTTTGTAGCAGTACTTTTTCAGTCTCTGCGGCAACCACACGCTTGCGAAGGCTACTGCTTGAGAATGAATGATCTCTACCATTGAACACAATTTCAATGTCACGCATTCTACATTCCTCTATACCAGAAAAGTTTTTGTGTTGATATTCTATACCAAGAATACGCACATCAACCGGAAGGATTAGGAGTAGGTCAACAAGATCTTGTTCGGTTTGGTACACAACAACTTCATCAACGTAACGGCATGCGGCCAACTGTATCTGTCGCTCAACAATAGATTGTATAGGGCGATTTTTCGTGTCAGGTCTATCGATAGTCGGATCCGTTTGCAGCCCACAGATGAGGTAGTCACAGTGATTCTTGGCTTCACTCAACATGGCTATATGACCGGCATGTAACATATCAAAAGTTGAAAAAGTAATCCCAACTTTTTTACCTTCGGCTTTGAGTTCTTTGATTTTGTTGAATATCATTTCTTTTCTACCGGCACACACTTTAAGTTTTTATCACAAGTTTCCATGGTGCCATTTTGCGTATTCATGCGCACAATGTTTTCGCCATTGTAAACAATTTGGTACTTGCCATTGTTAACTGCCGGCATGGTAACTTGATACACCATGATTGCTATCATGATTGTTTCAATAGCCATTATGACACCTCGCTACGCCCGCCACCAATGTCTCGAGAGTTAACATATTGTCCTGCATGTTTGTTCATGGCTTGTTCTTGTTCCCAGGTTTCCATTACAACATGGCGACAAATATTTTGAAACCAACGATCTACGATTTCGGCATCGGTATCTGTGGGCTTCATCATGTAGCCTGCTTTGACTAATCGTGCTACAAAGACGTCATTCCAATCTAGTTCAAACGCACCTTGGTGCAGGTTGCTGGGATCAACATCCATTTTAACAACAGCAACATAGGGTTCGCCAGCTTCGGTGGCAATTTCCTTTTCGCTTTTCTTAACTGTCTTGGGCGCCACCGGCGTCTTGACCTCAGGAGATGGTTTCTTTTTCTTTAACCAGTCAAACATATCTAATACTCCTAACATTGCGTCTGGGGTCATTTGCCCCACCCGTTGCCCCAAAGGTCAACGTGTAGTCGGGGACTGTACCAATATCCACGCTTGAGTGCTTCATCTGCTACGTGTATACGAGTATTGTCATAAACACTAACAACACCACCTAGCGGCATTACAAACACAGGACCAGCGAATCCACGGTTACGGTAATCATCTACTACCACATCAAGTTCTTTGAAGTCGTCAATGTGACCAACAACAAATTTTAAATATGTAACACCGTAAGTCTCATAATCAAATATAATCTCAGGCTTGATAGCATCTTCGTATTTTTCACCACTAACTGTTAATTTAGGACTTACAGAAAATGTTATTTCTCCAAACCAATCAGATAGGTATTCTTTGAATCCACGGTGCAATGGTTGGGTACCATTGGTTTCAAAAGTAATGTGTCGCAGACCTTTTTCATGTAGTTTATCCAACAGTTCTGGATAAACACGTTGCCATCCCAACAGTGGCTCGCCTCCTGTGATCACTAGGTGTACAGGATTGCCATTGGGTTGTTGCCAATTACCATTGGGCAAAATTGCAGACATTTTTTCCACAAGTTCGTCTGCTGTGTATGTTGGACTTAGATGTTTAAAATCTGGGTGCCAGGATGCGTAGGAATCACAACCAGTGTTAACCAGTGGTAATTCTTCAAACGTTTTATACAGGTGTACATTCTTTGCTACTTCATCAGCTTCAGTTGATACTTCTCCCGGACTACATCCAAATCCCGAACAGGTAAAGTTACACCCAAACATTCGTAAGAAAATAGAAGGGACTCCCACATAACGACCTTCTCCTTGTGCTGAGTAAAAAAGTTCACTTACCTTGAATTTCATAATCTTGTTACCTTTGTCATCCCAGTTTTCTTGGGACTCTTATTTAGATTGATACTTTCTTCACGCATTATAACACGAGTAGATTCTTTTGTCACCCAGCCCGGCAATACTGCATCCAAATAGGCTAAATGCTCTTCTGGACTAGGATGCGGATCGCTGGCTCTATCTGGCCAACCGTTTGGGAATAAAGTGGTTTTGTAGCTGGGCAGAATTGAATCCACGACGTCTTGATAGATATTTAGAGAATCGAAGTTGTCCATTGCTAAAAACCTCCAGGTTACTTGACGATGCTCTAATAATGTTTTTACAGCCTTGATGTACGACAGTGTTTTTATTAATAGGCCACGCTCATCAACATGGTTAGCAAGATATTCTTTATTGTAGATTGGACATGTGTACATGTTACCTAAGGTGTGCCAGCGCCCGTCTACATACCTGTCTTCCCTGGTAGCAGTGGTCCAGCATACAATTACAGTATCATCTGGACCAAAGTTGCTACGTTGATCTGCTTCCATAACACTATTGAATATGTACTCGTTGCCACCGCCGCTTTGCCCCCAGTTTTCAAAGTAATCAAATTCTGGGGCGAGGCAGTCTGCCCAGGTGCTCCAGCGATAGTTTGTAAAACTACAACCAAATGCAAACAGCCTTTTCATGCTCAGGCTGCTAGTTGTTTTACAGAGAATGAGCCTTGTGCCTTGGCGGCACCCTTACCACGTTGAGTAGCTTTGCTATCAACTGCTCCCACTAGATCAACTGTGGCTTTGCCAAAATTACGACGTCGAGCAAAATAAAACAACTCTAAAAACCTGTTAAGACTCATGGTTTTGTCTTCAGGAAAATCTAAATGGTAAGTGGTTGCGATTTTCTTTAATGGTTTGTTGAAACTAAGGTAATCCCAAATATTATAATCTAATTTGAGATTCATTGGATAGTTGTTCCTATCTTCATATTTGATATAATAACTTCTTTGCAGGTTCATCAGGCTAGACAACAAGTCCTGAGGCAAGTCATAGCGTTGTAAGAATTTTTCTAACCAGTTGTAAAGATCTTCCACTTTGTTTTCTTGATGCATATTCATACTGGTCCTGTGGATGATATTCCAGCCATGTATTTCTACACCAATTTTGGGGTGATTGATTTTGCCTGTTAACATCCAGTTGGAAAAATATTGTCTTGCTTCTTGTTCTTCTTTTTTGAACCATTCGTTGGTCATAAAAAATTCAAATAAGTCTTCGTAATAATCATTGTAACTGATGTCAAGGTATTTGTTTATAAATCTAGCTACCAAAGTAGCAAAACCGTTGATGTGCATGGTGGTTTGAAACCAAGCAAAAATTTGTGCGTCTAGCATCACAGGTGTAGGCATGTCCTTTGTACCAGTGATAACGTCAATACTCTCTTCAATGTGCTCCACGCTGTAACTACCAGCAAAATAGTCAGTAACAGGTTGGCTGGTGATCTTAAACAGTTTCTTTTGCAGCAAGTTCATCTCGGCATTTTCCAACAACTGCGCCTGGAATACAGTGATACCAGTGTGTTGATTCAAGTCGTACAGTTGATAAAAATTACGCTTCCATGAATCCAAAGTCTCGCCAGGCAATCCTAGAATCAACTCTGTGTAGGCTGGAATGTTGCGTTGATCACACAGTTCAAACACTTCGTTCAGCTTGTTCATCTCCATGTTCTTGCGACGAATGTTTTCCAATACATCCAAGTCCAGGCTCTGCACACTGAGTGTAAGACCTTGATTGAAGCCTCGAGCATCCAGCAGTTTTTTAACAATGTCAATGACTTCTTTCTTTTGATTCTTGGCCCAGGCTACAGAGAAGGTTCTTGGACTTCCGTACTTTTCCTGCATTTCAATAATTTTGTCTGCAATCATGCTGTCGCGCTCGGCAAACATACCAAAGTTGGCATCAGTGATAGAAATCCAGTCAAAATTGCGTTTAGCCATCCACTCTAGTTCGGCAAACACACGTTCAAGCTCAAACTTCTTGACCTTGTTGTATGTGAGACTGCCCCAGTCACAAAATGTGCATTGAAACGGACAACCGCGATTGGTTTCCAATGTGCCTTGCCAGGTAATTTCAGGATGATCCGCCATCATTTTATCAAATATGCCTGCTAGATAAGGACTGGGCACCTCGTCTAGGCTTTCAATACGTTTTGCATCTTGAGTTTGTACAGCCTTGCCATTGCGATTGATTAACAACCCAGGAACTGATTCCCAGTCACGACTTTCAAAAGATTTTAACAATTTTTTGAATGTAATTTCGCCCTCATAACAAATAACAAGATCCATAAAAGGTTCTTTAACAAACAGATCCGGATCAGTGATAGCTGGTTCGGGACCTCCAAACACAGTTAATACGTTGGGATTGATTTCTTTGATGCGCCGTGCCAACTCATAGTTGTAGCGATGATTCCATACATAGGTGCTGAAAGTCACAATGTCATTGAGTGCCAGACGTTGTGCTGTGGGTTCCAGTGCATCTCGTCGCCAGATCCAGTCTGTAGCTTCAAAGCGTTCACGTATGGCCGGATCAGCCAGACTATAACTCCATACCACACCTGCAGAATAAGGCAAGTAATATGCATTGAATTCTTTTGGCCCTTGCTGAAAATTAGGTTGCACAAAGGCAATAGAATGTTTCATATTGTATTTACACTTTAATTGCATGCGGATTTGCAAACTGAACCATTTGATGATTAATGTCATTTTCGGCTAGTTTTTGCCAGGGGTCTTGTGTGCCTTTAAAAATATTTTCAAAAAATTCAGTGCTTGCACCTTGTTTGCGCATGTGCATGGCCAGTTTTGCACAGTCTCGATGACGTAAATCTATCATTTCTTTGCTGTGGAAATCTCTAGGATCATCAGGCTTGCCTTCGAGCATGGGACGGTTAGCAAAAATATCATCGTTGTTGTTGCCAGTCAAATCAAAGCGATCATGCAGCACATCTACTTCAATGCGTTGATAGATATCTAACATGTATGCTTGTTGACTGACCCAACCATCTTGTGTAGGATGAGGACTGATATAGCCCAATATATCATACCATGTTCTAGGCACTATGGGAAAGATTGAATATGGGTGCATGCGATGAGTGCAAAAACTCAGTAATTTGAACTGGCCGGTATAACTCAATATTGTAGTATCCCAACTAGAGCTTTGCATTACAGCATCATCGTTCCAGATTACCAACCAATCACTATTGGTTTCACGTACCATGGCATTGTTGTACTTGTGTAAGTTAACGTAACCCATGCGTTCAAATTTCATGGCAGTATAACTTATGTCACGTTCATCCATCCAAGGTTGTAGCTCATTTTCAAAGTATGAAAACCCTACATTATCATCGTTGTCAAAAGCAAACATGATTTGTACACGACTGATATCGTCAGCTAGGTCTACTAAACTACGTATACTACGACCCAGCGATGCTGTTCTACCGCGGGTGGCCAGAAGCACAGCAATGCCATACTCAGATTTTTCCATTGATTTCTCCATTAGGCAAATAAATCTTCATTCCACTCCCTATGGCCTTCCCTAAACGCCATATTAGCCTGTGTTTCGCGCACTTCTACGCGATAACACCAAAGTCGCTCTGCTTCGCCCGGTCCCCACATTTCGGGAATATAAACACCGTTGACATATTTGTATAGCATATCGCTGAGACCTTCGCAGCCCAGTCGTGGCAACACAACAATCTTGGCCATGTTCTTGGCCTGTAGAAGTTGGAATGTCTCCATCTCTGGATCATCAGCTGCTACAATCAAGGTATGGTCGAATTGGTCTTCCAAAGTCTTCTTGAGTTCTTTGAGCCCACCGTAGTCGGCGGCCCAGTTGCGCACATCCAAGTCGTTGGTACCAAAGAAAAATTTCATTGAAAAACTGTAACCGTGAATTAGATTGCAATGGCTGTCAGCACGCCACTGACGATACGCACAGGGAAAGGCGTCATGGTACTCTTTGGTACTGGTATATTTGTATGTTATTGGCCCGCGATAAGGCATGTTTTTTTCTAGATGCTGAATCAATTCAGCAGTTGATGATTTTGCCATTGTTTTCTCCTATGTTAGATTATAGCATAGGCAGCAGAATTTATAAAGCGGGATGAATGCCAAAAAGACCGCTAAAGAAATATTTATTCAGGCTGTTGATAAGTACCAGTTTTATAATTGGCCTGACCGGGTATGACTCCGCGAACACCGCCAATGGGATCAACACAATCTCCTTGTCTGCGCGGAATTAAATGAACGTGCGGGTACATTACAGTTTGTCCGGCCGTCTTGCCCATATTAATACCAATGTTATACCCATCACATTTGTCGTCATCAACAAGTTTGTTTCCTTCATGCAATGCAGATGCAAATGCCTCACGTACCGACTCGGGAGTATTATATTTTGGAACAAACAATAAATGTCCTTTGGTCACTGGAAAACGATCTTGGTAAACAGCAACATGAAAATCTTCCCATATCAGTAAATCCCAAGGAGCAATACCTAGATTTTGTGCCTGTTCTAGTGTAATCATCTTGGAGCAAACTCCTGTTGAAGTTTGATATTGTCCATGAACTCTTTTTTAGTACCCGGATCATCTTTGAAAGATCCTCGAAGTACAGTGGTTTGAGTTAAACTAGAGTGTGCCATTATTCCCCTGTTTTCACAACAGCCGTGCGTGGCCTGAATATAAACTCCTAGATCTTTGGCCCCTGTGGCTCGGGCGATTTCCCTAGCAATGTCGTTAGCAAGTTCCTCCTGGAGAGTACCACGCCGGGCACACCATTGGGCGATGCGGGTGTACTTTGATAAGCCAATAAGTTTTTCAGCGGCAATAATACCAATATAAGCAACGCCAGCCACGGGTTGGTGATGATGGCTGCACATACTACGCAACTCACTGCGAACAACCAACATACCTTCGTAGCGGTCCTCTGTGTCGTTGGGAAATGCTGTTGCGTCTGGTGCTGGTTCATATCTTCCTGCCATTATCTCGTTAAAATACATTTTAGCCAGGCGCCTTGCTGTGCCCTTGCTGTTGGGATCTGTTTCACGATCAATTAACAGTCGATCAAGAACAGTCTCAAATGCTGCTGTGGCTTCGTCAATCAAATGGTCTCGATCACTGTCGTGTAGGTAGTCACTGATGTTGTCGCCAGCCCAGAACCTTTTACCATCTCGTTTCATTCTAGCACGAATAGCATCAGAAAGATATGCTTCTTGGTAGCCGCCATCTCCGGCCATGGCGTTTACTGCTGTTTCTTTATAGTTTACATCGTCAATGGTGTTCATGGTATTGTTTATTTCTGTGCTGGCACGAAGGCCTAATTGTGGATACTCGTCTTTTTTAAATTTTAAATTAAGATTGGCTTCAATCACAGGATCGGGGACAAATTGATTATTCATTAAATTACTCCTTCAAGCATTTTACATGAACTTGCTATTGAAAGTCAAGCAATCTCAAGTCCGGATATTGATGATATTTAGGTTCTGGGTCAACAAAAGGTAGTTTTTCTACGCCCAAGGCACAGGTTTCTAAAGTTGGGCAATAGTGATAGCCTTGTGTAAAAGTTTTTTGATATTGCCAAGGACTGATACGCAGGTCTCTACCATCGCTACGCATGCGGCTTAGGTATTCGTATTTCAAACGATCGTCTAGTAGGATGGCACCGGCTTTACCTACACTGAGTGGTTTGGTGTGTCCAAAACTCAAACATTGCATTTGCCCTGGTCGGTACATGTTGGGTGCTAGTCGTCGAGCACTATCCCAAATGCTGGTACCGTGAAACTGATATTCACCCAGTGATTGCCAGTATTCAGTTTTTAATGTATAGTTTATATTCAACTGACGCACCATCTGCAGAATACTGAGATAGGTAAATGCGGTAAAATCGCAACTGGTAACACACTCGAGTCTAAAACAAAGCTCAATGGCATGTGTGCAACCGTCGGTGACTACCACATACGGAGCACCGGTATACTGGGCTAGTGCCTGCTCAAATTTAAATAGGCTATCAAAACTCATTTACAATACCATTTCTAATTTCGTTACATAATTCTCTTAGTATTCCAAATACTTTTATAATTTGTTCGTCTGGGATTTTCCTTAAAGTTAAAATAGCTGACATTTTTTTTATAAATTCTTTTCTTAAGTTTAGATCACATTTTGATTGTGTTAGATAACGGATAAATCCTTCAATCGATTCTCTTTGAAATCTAGACATCTTGGATAACGATAGTTCTCGTTTTAAGTGATCCACTATCAACAAAGATTCATCTTGTGTTAGTATCTTCCACCCTAACCACCCGGGACCGGACATTAAGTTAAGTCGTATCTCAATTCGATTTTGGTTAGCGTATTGTATTAATTCGTTGATAAATTGTATGTTCAGAGGCTGTATTACTGCATTAATTTTTAAAGATGCTTGTGGTAATATTTTTTTAAGAGTTTTTATATTAGCACTTACCGTATTCCATGAGGCGGGATAACGAATAAATTCATAAATTGAACCAATTCCGTCGACGCTCACAGTCAATCCAAGTTTATGAATTTTTTTCAACTTTTCTAAATGCGTTTTTGTTAATTCTGTTGCGTTGGTTGTTAGTTCTACTTCTAATTTTTTTTCAATCAGCAGATCTAATATTTCTAAATTTTTCTTAGACAGAAAAAACTCTCCACCAATGATTGAAACACATTTCAATGAATCAAGTTGATTCAACGCCAATATTACTTGATTGTCTTGTTCAGTTACCACATGTTTTTTAGCCCATCCAAGTTTTACATATTCTGAACTTAATGCACTACTACTTTGAGTATTACACATTATACATTTTAAATTACAGATATTTCCTGGGTTGACCTCTAATTTTTCTATTTTGGTTTCTGATATTGGATCTGTGTACGTGTGCAACAGCCTTGTACTATTTTTATTCCCATATAATTCAACATTATTACATATTCTACATCCAACGGGTAACTCATCTTGTGTTAACAAATGATGCTGAAGATTTTTTAATTCTTCAGACTTTAAATACGAATCAACATCAGAAAAATTTGTATCAAATGTATGATGACAACAAGGTTTATACTGTGCAATATTGCCTTCGGTTACATCAATGCGTATATTATTAAACGGCTGGATGCAATATTTTTTCATTTTTAAAATTTTTTTGAACATACCAATTCCAGGCATGTTGAATCATGTCATCAAGTTTATATCGTTGCCACAATGCAAGCTGATTAAACCGATCGGCGCTGGCGGTTAATATTGCTGGATCACCAGCCCGGTTTTCTCCCACAGCTACTTGCACTGGTTTTCCAGTGACACGCTCGGCCGCAACAATTATTTCATGATTGCTGGTGCCCGTATTTGATCCAAGGTTATAGATACCCGCAGGAATGTCTTTAGACAAAGCCAGCACATGTGCCTGCGCAATATCACTGACATGAACATAATCACGCACACAAGTTCCGTCGGGGGTAGGGTAATTGTTACCATACAATGTAAATTCTTGATTGTCCCTAATACTTTCCAATACTCTAGCAATGATATGGGTTGCACCAGGCTCTTGTCCATGTCTTGCTCGAGGGTCCGCGCCACAGGCATTGAAGTATCTAAATGCCACATAATCCAAATTATAAGCACGATGATAACTGGCCAATGCTTGTTCAATCATCATTTTGCTTTCGCCGTAGGGAGAAATTGGTTCACGTGGATCAACTTCGTGGCAAGGTGTTAGCAACGGTGTACCATACACACTTGCACTGGAACTAAAGATAAATCTAATCTTAGGCAAGGCATTGAGAACAATGTTCAATAGATTCAGTGTCTTGACCACATTATTATTATAGTAATCTTGGGGATTGCTCATACTAGGCCCAACAAGACTGGTACCAGCGCAATGAATTATAGCATCGGGTCTGTGTTGAATAATTTTTATGTAAGACTGATCACTAGCAAAATCAGCCTGTACAAAATCCATGACATAATCAAGATGACGTGGCCGGGGCCTGCGGTCAATGCCTATTACACGATGTCCAGCGTCGTGAAGTTGGAGAGCGCATTGCCCTCCAATGTATCCAGCGGCACCAGTGACAACAACTACACTCATGGTTCAATTTTTACCACTTGATATTTTTCATGCGGAACATGATCGCGGTACCGGTTGCCCGAACGATCCCACTGATCGCCCTGACCGGTAATAATATCAACAATCCGATCAATAGTCCCATTATTCCAATCACTAATGAGGCCCATATTGTGATGAGGAGTCTGCAAAAGATTACACATTTTGTGATAGGCATCGTCTATGCTCCATGGTACGTAAAGGCGGTTAGGATCGTTGGCAAATGTTTCAGGAAAACTGCGATAAGCAGGATACAAAACATTACACCCAAGAGTGTCAGCCTCTGAGACGGTGTTTGAAACCCAATCCTGAAGAGCGCAGTTAAACAGAACCCTAGTATTATTAAGTAACTGGTAATATTCATTCTTGCTTATGTTGTCGTAGATCCGGAGTTGGCCTGCTGCCTCCATACGTCGAGCACGTTCAACATACTCTGGGTTATTGCTTCGCAAAGTCCCGCCACTGTATATTGCAAACTCACAAGGTTCGCTGGTGAGTTCGCCGTACATTTCAATAAGGTCCATGAAGAAGCCAGGTTGTTTCTCTTGGTCAAAGCGAGCCGCAAAACCAACTCGACGTGGGCGGTCATTGAATGGTTTGATATTTGAACTACCACCAATGCGCTCAAGAACTTCTGCTTTGCCAAAGGCCAAGCCTGAGATGTTGTAAATTGGACAATCCCAACCAGCAATACGCATGTGTGCTACCATTTCTTCGTTGGTGGCCAATACAGCACCGCCTGAGTCACGCACTAGTTCACAAACCATCTTTTCATAATATCCCATCCACCGCGACATGCCCCATACGTGGACGAAATCATCAGGGTCAATGCTTTGTGCAAGACACCGCACAAAAACGCGAGGCCGACTAGCGGCAGGTACTTGATTAATAATATAGGGTAGGCTTTCGATGCCCGGTTGAAACA